>Ga0326727_10003209_pt1 | contig 53041 bp, 41 predicted proteins | sample MB2enrmetagenome_FD_207643 | JGI IMG/M metagenome (GOLD analysis project Ga0326727, IMG submission 207643) | Lab enriched peat soil microbial communities from McLean, Ithaca, NY, United States - MB29MY | ecosystem: Environmental > Terrestrial > Soil > Wetlands > Peat | place: USA: New York...
CGCTCGGAGGAAGCAAATAGCCCTGCTCCGGGCTGTAAACCTTGAATCGCGACATACTTCTGTTGTCGCCCAACCGCAATGTGAATTACAAGTGCCTCGTGCAGTTCTCACGCAGACACTAAAGCCCTGTATTTTCCTACATTTTTCGGCCCGACTAAAGTCGTGCCCTTGTTACAAAGCCCGATTTATGCAATGAGTTCTAGTCCCTGCGTCCCTAGCCCCCAGCCCCTAGTCCCTGCTCTTCTCACCAGCCTAAGACATACGCAAACACCAGCGGCGCCACAATGCTCGCGTCGCTCTCGATAATGAACTTCGGCGTCTTCTCGCCCAGCTTGCCCCAGGTAATCTTTTCGTTGGGCACAGCGCCTGAGTACGACCCGTAGCTCGTCGTCGAATCCGAAATCTGGCAGAAGTACGCCCACAGCGGCACATTTTCGCGCTGCAGATCCTGGTGCAGCATGGGCACCACGCAAATCGGGAAATCGCCCGCAATCCCGCCGCCAATCTGGAAGAACCCCAGCGGCGCGGTCTTCGTCGTCTCCGTGTACCACTCCGCCAGCTCCATCATGTACTCAATGCCCGTGCGCACCGTGTGCACCTTCTTCACGTCGCCCGTGATGCAGTGGCCGGCGTACATGTTGCCCAGCGTCGCGTCCTCCCAGCCCGGCACAAACATGGGCAGATTCTTCTGGGCCGCGGCCAGCAGCCAGCTATCCTTCGGGTCGATCTGGTAGCTCTTCTCGAGCCCGCCCGAAAGCAGAATCTTGTACATGAACTGGTGCGGAAAAAAGCGCTCGCCCGCTTGGTCCGCCTTCACCCACTCCGCCAGCACCTCGTTCTCAATGCGCCGCATCGCCTCCATCTCGGGGATGCACGTATCCGTCACGCGGTTCATGTGCCGCTTGAGCAGCGCCGCTTCGTCGGCCGGCGTCAGGTCGCGGTAGTGCGGGACTCGTTCGTAATAGTTGTGCGCCACCAGGTTGAAGACGTCTTCCTCCAGGTTGGCGCCCGTGCAGCAGATCCCGTGGATCTTGTCCTGGCGGATCATCTCGGCCAAGGACAGCCCCAGCTCGGCCGTGCTCATCGCGCCCGCGATGGTCACAAACATCTTGCCGCCCTCGGCCAGCAGCTTGCTGTAGGCTTCGGCCGCATCAACCAGCGCGGCGGCGTTGAAATGACGGTAATGGTGCTTGATGAAGTCGGTAATGGGTTTCATGGCGTTTCGATAGCTCCAAAACTCCATCCTAAATCAGCGCATCCTAAGCCCTGTGAATCGGGGGAGGCGGGGGACTTCAGGCCCCTGAGTGCCCCCTAAACCCTATTCCCTGTCTCTCAATACCGATTTCTGCTGCTCATCTCGGTTGCGGCCTTGCGCAACTTCGGGTGCTGCGACGCCGACTCAGCGGCGTATCCCAGCGTGATCACGAGGCCGATGCGCGTGGCGCGCGGAATAGCGAGGATCTTCTTGACTTGCGATTCGTCGAACCAGCCCAGCATGCACGTTCCCAGGCCGAGCTCGGCTGCCCGCAGGCAAAATTGCGCCGCGGCAATGCCGATATCGATCAGATAGTAGGGCCGCTTCTTCAGCCAGCCGCCAATTTGCGTGAGGATGGCGTGGGGCTCGACGGCCAGAACCGCCATCACCGGCGCTTCCAGCGCGAATTTATTGAAGGCCACCGTCTTGCTGAATGTCGCCATGGCCACTTGCCTCGCGATCGCCGGATCGTCCGCAAGAATCAGCTTCCACGGCTGCGAATTGCTGGCCGAAGGCGCCAGCCGCACTGCCTCAATCAGGGCCTCGAGTTTTTCCGGTTCCACCGCTTTTGGTTGATACTTCCTTACGCTCCTCCGCACCCGGATCGCTTCTTCGACGTTCATGGTTCGTCCTCCGTACCAAGCAGCAATCCTATTCCTCAAGGCGGGGAGCCGGTAGCTAGTAGCTACAGGCTACAAGCTACAGGCTGCAAGCTAGCTTTTCAGCAGCTCATTCACCTTCGCCATCACCTGAAATGCATCGGCGATGTAGACGACGTCGGCTTTACCGCGCGTCCAGCCGCAGTTTGCATCTAGTGAAATCGCCCGCCGCTCGCCGATGAACCTCCAGCCGACGACGTGCGGTTCTTCGCCGTGGCAGCAAGTCGACAGACCTTTCGCATGGCGCGGCGTCGAGCCAGTTTGCCCGACCTGATTCAGATGCGTCAGAAAAGATAGCACGGAGTTTCCTTCGCCGCCCTGATCGACCAAAGATTTGCTGCTGCCAAGCGACGCGCCGGACGCGCGCAGAAACGCGAGGATGAGCCTGCCTGCTTCGTCGACGTGCACTTGACCGTCAGGCTGCTTCTTGGTCCATCCTGCTCCCGCGACAAAGAGGAGTTTGGCGTCGGGACGGATCGTCTGCTCGTCCTGTTTGGGCGCGCGTATTCCAGTGACTTCGGTGCGAAGCGCCGGCAGTTCTACCGCAATGGCAATCTCATCCACCGGCGCGTTGCCCGCTTCGCCCGCGAAGGCCGCGTGCGTTCCGGAATCGAGCAAAAGAAACCACGGGCGCGCGATGCGCGTCACGACGGCTTCGATGCGCTGGCGGTAGAACCAGCGCGTGGCTTCGACGGAATCGGCGCCGCCAAGCGCGGTGATGTGCGTGTCAATGAGTCCGCCAAGGCGATGCGCAACCGCAGCCATGACGCGCGCGAAGCGAGAACTCTGCGGCGCGAGGACGATTGTGGCCTGCGCGGCGCGGCAGAGAGCCTCGCACGCCGCCGCGTCGGAGGCGAAGCGCGGCTGCGCAAACGCCTCGCCCTGGACCGCGAGCAATCGCGGTCCCGCATGCATGACCGCGCTCGCAGCGCGGTGCGCATCAGCGGCCACAATGCCAATGGTGAGCAATGCGTTGAGGCGCGCTGCCAGTTCGCGGCCCGCGGTCACGGCTTCGAGAGAGTGTTTGGTCAACGCGGAGCCGGATTCATCGGCATGCGTAAGTACGAATATGGATTCCATGTTTTTTCCTTGAGCTCTCTTCCTTGAGCTATCAGCTGTTAGCTGTTCTCTCCGATCCAGGCGACGAGCTCGGCGGCGATCTCATCGGGAGACATATTCTTTTCGACGCGCGTCTCGCGCTGCTGCTTGGGCAGGCTCACCGAGACGTATTGGAGCGAGTTGGCGTCGAGCGTGGCGGTTTTTGCGCGTTGCAGCGTGGGCATAATCGTTCGCATATTGCTCATGCCGATTTGCGGATTGTTGCGCGGCTCGGGCAGGTTGCCCGTGGCCCAGCCGAGAACGGCGGGCGCGCCGGCACAGACCGAGACCTGATGTTTGCCGCCTTCCACGCGCTCCAGCACTTCAAAGGATCCGTCAGGGCGGAGGTCGATCTGATCGACACCGAAGAACTGGTCGGCGATGCCGAGGCGCTCGCCGAGCTGCTGCAGAGTGACGCCGGCGCCGCGCGAGGCCGATTCCCAACCGCCGAAGAGCAGGAGCTGCGCGCGGTCAAGGCCGGGAATGGACTCGATGGCAGAGGCGAGGGCCGCGGCGGTCGCGTGCGCGTCGGGGAATCCGCCGATGGGTCCGTCGACGGGGACGAGTTCGAAAGCGACTTTCTGCGCGACGGTCATCATGACCTGCTGCAGCTTGGCCTTGGGGCCGAGAGCGACGAGCCAGAGCTTGCTGCCGGGATGCTTGGCGGCGAGAGCCGCGGCTTCGTAGAGCGCGCTCGCGGCCCAGGGGTCGAGGACCGCGGGCAGCACCATTTCGTTTTTGAGGCCAGGGCCTGTTGGGCCGGTTATTGGTTCCAGAGTTTGCAGGGGGTCAGGAACGATCCCTGCACAAACTACGATTTGAAATGCGGTTCCCATCTTTTCTGAATTCCTCAGGGGCTAAAGCCCGCTTCTATTTGGTGGCTACTTGCGGCCTGGCCAAAGCCATGCCCTTTTACAAAGCCAATTGGTAAAGCTAGCAGCTAGGAGCTAGGAGCTGCATTTCAGTTCTCTCCCGAATGCAGGCCGCCGGAGCCGGCCTGGAACTCGATGTTGGAGTGCTCGCCGTCGGGCGAGTGGGGGCAGTTCCACAGGCATGCGCCGCAATGGACGCACTTCTCGCGCTCGAAGAGGGGTGCGCCGTCGGGGCCGAGTGTGATGGCTTGGCCAGAACACATGCCAATGCAGGTTTTTTCCTGGCAGGCGATGCAGCGACGGCGATCGAGGAAGATGACGTGATCGGCGTAGCCGGGCATGGCCTGCACTTTGCCGCCCATGAGCAGCGCATCCTGGTGCGTGACGAGAAGACAGTCGTCAAAGGGGATCTCGGGCCAGCCGCGCGCGGACATGAGCGCGTCGTGGAGCGAGCGACCGGACTCGAGTGCGAGCGCGGCGGCATCGCGCAACGCGAGGCCAGCTTTGCTATGGGGGCGGACGGAGCGGATTTGCCGGGGCGCGGGCGGAATGTACGCCCGGAGCGAGAGACGGCCGCCGGTGAGACCGGCGAGTCCCATGCCGATGAGTCCGCGCACAAAGCCGCGATGGAAACCGCTGCGGGCGTTACGGGCCTGGCGTGCGCCGAGTTCGACGGAGCTCGCGCGGCGGCGTTTTTCATAGGTCTTGGACAAGTTCTCCTGCGTGAACGGAAGGCCCGCGCGGAGGATCTCGAGGACGGCCTCGCCGAGCTGCACGCCGGTGGTCCAGGCCTCGTCGACACCCGAGCCGGTGAGCATGTTGGTGGAACCGGAGCCCTCGCCGATGCGCGCGAAGCCGTCGCCGGTGAGGAAGGGCTCGCCGTGCTTGCCAGATTCTTCAAGGGATTTTGCGCCCCAGGAGCGGAGTACGCCGCCGTGAAGATGACGCCAGAGCGCGGGATGCTGGATGTAGTGCTGCAGATAGCGATAGGCGGTGCGCGTGGGATCGCCCAGCCACGACGGGATGAAGATGCCGACGGAGACGAGGCGGTCGGGATGCACGTAGAGAAAGCCGAAGATCTCGGGCTCGGGATAGCCGAAGGTGTGCCAGACCGTGCCGGGCTCAAGCGTGGTGTCCTCGGGCAGCTCGATGACGAACTTCATGCCGAGGGCCCACTCGCGGCGCGCGTGGCCGGCGGGCAGACCGAAGCGCTCGTCGAGCCGCTGGCCGACCGCGCCGACGGGGCCGTCGCCCACCACGGTGAGAAGCGCGCGCACGTCCATGCCGGGCATGAAGCCATCGGCAGGCGCGCCGAGCTTGTCGACGCCCTGATCGGCGAGACGGAGGCCGGCGACGCCGCGATGTTGCGCGTTGGCGACGCCGACGAAGATGGGGCCGCTGACGGGAGTGCCCGGCCAGATCTGCACAAAGTCGCCGGCCATCAGTTGCGCGCCGACCCACTGGTTGAACTGGCCGATGGAGAGGATCAAGCCGCCATGCTTGTGAAGGAACGCAGGCGCCCAGGGCAGCTCGAAGGCAGCGTCTCTGATCCACCGCTCTCCTCCGAGGCCGAGAAGACGATCTCCAAGACGCAAGAGCGCGGAGCGCCGGCTGGCGCCGATGGGATCGAGCAGGTAAAGAATGCGCTCCTGTTTGACCGCGGCGGCCATGGGAATCTGCGCGGGATCGAGCGAGGGAAAGCTCGAGCGAATGCCTTCGGCGCGCGTGACCACGCCACTGACGCCGGCGGCTAGGTCGTCGGCGCGCTCGTAGCAGACAACCTGCAGCGGCATGCCCGGCGCAACGCGGCTTTCAAACACGGGGTCGGCGGGGTTCCGGCTCCAGGCCTGCGTGAGCGTGGTGAGAAATCCGCCCGTGGCCGGACCGAAGCCGGCGCAGGCGATGTCGACTTCCATCGTCTGGCGGTCGATCTCGACGGACTGTGGGGCAAAGCTCATGCAGGATAATCCAAGGCCTCGGGGATCATCACTTTGCTGACAGTTTCGGCGGCGCGATCCTTGGCGAGGCGCGCGCCAGTGAGGCAAGTGGTCAACTTGCTCTGCAGGCGGAGGAACTCGCTCGACCCCGCACAACCCGCGCACGGGCCGGCTTTGGCCGGGTGGCTGCCGTCGGCCTCAAGAACATCAACGGCCATCGCCATGATGCCTGGCATGGTCTCTTCGAACTCTTCGAGCTCGCTGGAGAGGAAACAGTTGCGGTGCTCCTCCTCGTCCCACGCGGGATGCCGGTTGTAGCCAAAGACAAGCTCGGCGCAGATGCGCGAAACTTCGCCGGCGGCTTGCGCGGCCTGGGTGTGGCAAAGGTCGCTCAGGAATTGCACGGTTCCGGCCAGGCCTTCGGCGGCAACGGCGTCGGCTGCGCCGCGGGTTTCGAGTTCGAGCACATCGAGAATCTGGCAACGCGAGGCCACGAGCCAACTGAGCGCATCGGCGAGCGCGAAGGTTACGCCCTGACGCTGCCCATGGTAGAGCTTGTTGCCTGCGGGATCGGTGGCGTGCTGCAGATAGTGGAGCGTCCAGGCCCACAGGATCATGGCAGAGGCGAGGGTGCAGGCGCCGGTGCCGGGACGCGAGGAGGCAATCCTGCGCATCTCCGCGGTCCACGCGGCGAACTGCGCGAGGAAGACCTCGCTGGTCATGGTGACGGTCAACTGGCGGCGCTGCACGGCTTCGGGACCCTCGTAGGTGGCTTCGAGCTGCGCGTCCATCCACTTGTTGGCCAGGAAGCCGGGGCAGTCCTCGGTGATGCCGTAGCCGCCCATCAGGCTCACGGCCTCGCGCATCATGTTGGCGCCGTGGCCGGTGTTCCAGAGTTTGGTGGCCGGGCAAAGCACGTTGGCCTCGGCATCCTTCAGAACGTATTGCACGAGCGGATCGGCCTCGAGCTCAGCGCGGCGCGGATCGTTCTCTTTCAGCCGCAACAGCTCGATGGCGCGCTGTTCGCTTTCCCTGAGCGCCTTCATTTCGGCGCGGCCACCCGCGACGCCGCGCTCCTTGAGGATGGCAGTCTTCTGTTTTTCGAGGGGATCGAGTTCGTCAAACAATCGCGCCGCGGCAAAACCGAGCGAAGACGCCGCCTCGCCCGTGGCCCACACGTCGGCAAGACGATGTAGCGCATCTTCGCGCTGCTGGATGCCCTGCTCGTAACGGACAGATCCGGGCCTGGCGCCTTCAGCGCCGCGGAAGCGCTGGCGCTGGTAGCGGATAACCGGCTCAACGGCCGAGAGCAGCTTGGACGCCGTCATCAATCCCACGGGCACGCGGGTGCGCCGGAAGACCGCGTCGATGATTTCGGTATGGTTGAAGTTGGGGACGATCACGCCGTCCTTCACGGTGTAGCCGCCTACGATGCGGCCGGCAGGGACCTTGAGGTTGAAGACGGGATCGCCGGTCGACGAGAGCTGATGCACGAGCTTTTTGGTCGCGGTGCCGCGATCGAACGTGCCCGCGTCGGTCTCTTCGAGAATCACCACGCAACTGCCCTTGATGCGAGCGTCGTCGGTTGTGACGGCGGCGGTGACGAAGTTGGCAAAGGCGATGCCGGTGATGAAGCGGCCGCGCTTGTCCACTTGCAGCACGGGTTCCTCGCCGTCCTTCCACTCCGCGACGCGTACCTTGCCGCCCAACATGCCGGCGTCGACGCCCACATAAGGGATGGGCTCGGTCAACGCGAAGGCGCCGCGCCAGGGCTTGCGGTCCTCACCGGGCTGCGGGGGAGCGGAGAGCTTCTTGTAGCGGGCGACTTGCTCCGGCGTGCCGCGCTCGTGGATGGGCGAGAGCGCCAGAAATCCCGCGAGACTTGCGGTGGCTGCTCCGCCATCGACCCACGCGAGCTCGAAAGCTGCGAGGCCGAGTGCGAGATTCTTGGGCCCGGCGATGAAGCCGCCCTCTTCGGGCTCCATGAAGGCCGCGGTGATGCCGGCGCGGTCGAAGTCGTCGAACATGGCCTCCTTGCCCGCGGTCCATTCGTGGGTATTGCGTTCGCCGGCCGCCACCAGCCGCGCCACGGTTCCGCGCGCCACACCGCGCGCCGATGCAACAAGCATCTGCAAGTCGAACCGATCAGCAAACCGCCAGAGGATCTGCCGTACCGCATCTCCGGGAAGGGTGAGCATCATCTTCGTTTCAGGAATCGCAACTGTGCCCATGGGAAAGCTCCTCAAGCAGCGGTTCTATTCTCCTTAATCGGACGCACGGCGGCATGTGACCTGTATCACCTACGCCGGTCTCCATTCGACTCCGATTGCCTTTCACAGAGAACATTTTCGCTCAGGAGGACAGGGCAAATCGCTTCGCGGTCGTCCGCCGCGATGGCGGTGATTCCGAAGCCACTCTTTGTCAGCGCGGGAGCGGAATCGGTGGTCGGGAACACACGTAATGTGATCTCTATCGCCGAGTTTGTGATGTCTATCACTGCGAGTGTTTTGCGAAAAGAATCACCTTGAAGGTGCGATCCCCGCAAAAGTTGTGGGAACGGTGGAATCGGCAGGGAACTGCAGGTGTGCGGGCACGCCCGCATGCGCCAAGGGAAGGAAGACGGCGGAATGAATGAACCCGCATGCAAGAACGCAATCTCGATGGTTCGCAGCCTCGCGCTCGCGGCCTGCCTGGCGGTTTTGGCGCTCGCGCCGCTGGCCCTCCGCGCGCAGGACTGCCTGACCTGCCACGGCGACGCCAGCATGACCGACAGTGCGGGACACAGCATCGCCGTAGACGGAAAGAAATTCAGCGACAGCATTCACGGCAGCCTGCAATGCACAAACTGCCACGCGGACATCAAGGGCTACCCGCACCCCGACAAGGTAGCCCCGGTGGATTGCAAAACCTGCCATGCCGACGAGGCGAATCAGCTCACGGGCAGCGTGCACGCCGATAGCAAGGAACATCCGTGCACGAGCTGCCACGGGAATGCGCACGAAATCTTCCCCAAGACCGACGCGCGTTCGGCAGTCTATCCGCTCAACGTGCCCAAGACCTGCGGCCAGTGCCATGGCAACAATGGCATGGCGGGCAAACACGGCTTGGCCAGCGTTTACCCGAACTACATCGATTCGATCCACGGGTTTGCGCTGAGCAAGGAGGGGTTGCTGGTGGCGGCCAACTGCCAAAGCTGCCACGGCTCGCACAAGATCCTGAGCCACACTGATCCGCAGAGCCCGACCTACAAATCCAACATCCCGCAGACCTGCGGCAAATGCCACGCCAAGATCAATGACGAGTACCAGGCCGGCGTTCACGGACAGGCCATTGCGAAGGGCGACCTGAAGGCGCCGGTCTGCAGCGACTGCCACACCGCGCACGCGATTCTGCAGCCGACTGAATCGGCCTTCCGCATGCAGTCCACGCCGATCTGCGGCAACTGCCACAAGGACAAGTTCTCCACTTACCGCGACACCTTCCACTCGCAGCTGGGTTCGCTCGGCGGCTACGTGGAGACGGCGCGTTGTTGGGACTGCCACCAGGCACACGATGTGCGTCCCACGGCCGATCCTGCATCGCCTGTTAACCCGGCCAACCTGATTGCCACCTGCGGCCGTTGCCACGCAGGCGCGAATCTCAGCTTTGTGCAATATCAGCCGCACGCCAACGCGCGCGACCGCAAGCTGAATCCGGGGCTTTATTATGTGCGGCTGTTTATGAACCTGCTGCTGGCCAGTGTGCTCACGTTCTTCTTGTTGCACACCATCCTGTGGCTCATTCGCTCGCGCTACCAACAGGTAAAAACCAAGAATGACAACGGAGGCAAGCATGCCTGAGCCGCAGACAGCAAACCCAGGGTCGAATCCCGGCGCCGGCGAAAAGTACTTCGTGCGCTTTACGCGCGAGCAGCGCTACATGCACGCCGTGCTGTTTACCACGTTTCTTGGTCTGGCGGCCACCGGACTGCCCATGCGCTTCAGCGAGAGCTTCTGGGCGCGCAGGTTTGCCGCCGGCGTGGGCGGATTCGGCGCCATCCTCTTTCTGCATAAGTTCTTTGCCGTGGTTTTGACCATCGCCTTCCTGATTCACCTGAAGGAAGTGCTGCAGCGCGGAATCATCAACCGCGAAAAGGGGGTTTTCTGGGGCCCGACCTCGATGATTCCCAACTGGAAAGACGTGAAGGACATATTCAGCCACATGCGCTGGTTCCTCGGGCTGGGGCCCAAGCCGCAGTTCGAGCGCTACGCCTACTGGGAGAAATTCGACTACTGGGCAGTGTTCTGGGGCATGATTGTCATTGGTTTCTCGGGCTACGCCATGTGGTTTGCGCCGTTCTTCGCGCACTTTCTGCCGGGATGGGCGCTGAATGCGGTGCTGGTGATCCACAGCGAAGAGGCCCTGCTCGCCGTTCTGTTCATCTTTTCCATCCACTTCGTCAACACGCATCTGCGCCCCGACAGCTTCCCCATGGATATGGTGATCTTCACCGGGGTAGAGAGCGATCACGAGTTCAAGGAAAAGCGCACGCTCGAATACGAGCGGAACCAGGCCCAGGGCGCGCTCGAGAAGAAGGTGGGCATCGCGCCGCCGTTGTGGCTGCTGAACTTCTCCAAAGTGGTGGGTTTCACGGCCATCTTTATCGGGCTGATGCTGCTGGTGCTCACGTTGACGGCGTACTTTAGCTAGCGGAAAACAGCTGGTAGCCAGCAGCTACGGGCTACAAGCTACCGGCTGCCTTTGTGATTCCAGTCACGGCAGGATTTTGCGACTGGGCATCTCCTCGAAGTGTGAAATCCGCACGGCTTTTTTGGCTTTCTACGCTGGTTTTTGTTTTTCTTGCCTGGGCTTCGAACGCACTTTCCGCGCAGAAGCTCAAGGACGCGGACTGCCTCGCCTGCCACTCCGATCCGACGTTGACCACGGCGGACGCGAACGGCTCCACGGTGAGCCTCGCTGTCGACGAAAACAAGTTCAAGCACTCCGTGCACGGCAGGCTGTTCCACTGCGTGGACTGCCACTCCGACGTAAAGAGCCTGGTGCATGAGAAGCCGCCGGAAAAGGTGAGCTGCGCCCAGTGCCACGCCGATGCCGAAACGGCTTACGCGCACTCGACCCACGCCAAAGCAAGCAAGACCGGCAAGAATCCCGCGGCGACCTGCGAGGATTGCCACGGCGACGCGCACCAGATCGAAGGCGGCGGCGATCCCAAGTCGCCCGTGAATCACGCCAACATTCCGGCCACCTGCGGCCGCTGCCACGGGCAGACGTTCCTGATGGAGTCGAATGGCGAAAGCGCGCAGCCCTTCATCTCCTACCAGTCGAGCGTGCACGGCCGCGCCGTGGCCAACGGATCGCAAAACGCCGCGGTGTGCACCGATTGCCACGGTACGCACGAGATTCTGCCGGCCAACGATGCCAAGTCGCCGATCTCGAAGTTTTCCGTCGCCGCCACCTGCGGCAATTGCCATACGGATGTGGCCAACACATTCGACGTGAGCATTCACGGCCAGGCGCTGGCGCACGGCAATGCGCTGGCCCCCACATGCACCGATTGCCACGGCATTCACTCCATCAAGCGGCACACTGATCCCAATTCGCCGGTGGCGGAGCAGAATGTTTCGCGCGACATCTGCGCCCGCTGCCATGAAGGCGTGCGGCTTTCGCAGGAGTTTGGCGTGCCGGGCAACCGCGTCACCACCTACCTTGATAGCTATCACGGCCTGGCCGCGGAGGCCGGCAGCGTGCTGGCTGCCAACTGCTCCAGTTGCCACGGCGTGCACGACATTCTGCCCTCGAGCGATCCGCGATCGACCATCAATCCCGCCAATCTGGACGCGACCTGCGGCAAATGCCACAAGGGCGTGACGCAAAAATTTACGCGCACGCCGGTGCACCTCGCGGCGGGCGCCCGCGCCAACGACATCGATTCCGTGGCCGTGCGCTGGGTGCGGTGGATTTACATCGTCCTGATCCTGGTCGTCATCGGCTCCATGTTCCTGCACAACGCCGTCATCTGGCGCAGCAAAGCCGTGGCGCGGCGGCGCATGATGAACCCGTTCATGACGCGCATGACGGTGAACCAGCGATGGCAGCACCTGATTCTGCTCTCGAGCTTCATCGTGCTGGTGATCACCGGCTTTGCGCTCAAGTTCCCCGACACGTGGTTTGCGCACACGCTGGGCATGGGTGAGAACCTGCGCGGCATCATCCATCGCATCGCGGGCTGCATCCTCATCGGCGCGGGCCTCTATCACGTCTTTTATCTGGCCATGGCGCGTGAAGGGCGGCGGCTGCTGCGTGACATCGCGCCGCGGCCCCGCGATCTTTTCGACGCCTGGGGCACCATGCGCTACTATCTCGGCCTGAGTGCGGAGAAGCCGAAGTTCGGCCGCTTCAGTTACGCGGAGAAGGCCGAGTACTGGGCGCTGGTGTGGGGCACGGCGCTCATGGGTCTCACCGGGATCATGATCTGGGCCAAGGTCTGGGTCGGCGATCTGCTGGCGCGCTGGTGGGTGGATGTGGCCACGGCCGTGCACTTCTACGAGGCGATTCTGGCCACGTTGGCGATCATCGTCTGGCATTTCTACCAGGTCTTCTTCGATCCCGATGTGTATCCCATGAACTGGGCGTGGTGGGACGGCAAAATGCCGGTGGAGCACTACAAGCACGAGCACGAACTGGATGCGGAGTCGCTGAAAGCGACGGACGGCGAGGGCTCGGATTCCGGGCCGGCCGCGAGATAAGCACGAGCAAACTCCGCCTGGCCTGTGCTAGGCTTCGACCATCTGTGGCGAATTTCGAAAAAGCACCGGCAGAGGTCCAGGAAATCCTATCCAAGCCGATTCGGCAACTCGGCTTGAAGCTGGAAGGCTCTCCCCTCGAGCGTTTTGTCCAGCAGCTCTACCAAGAGCTGGACGCCAAGGGGCTGCATCGCTTCCACCCCAAGTGCTACCTGACCGATGAGTGGGGCTGCCCGAACATGGAGCCCGTCATCGGAATCCCCTTCTACCTGGCCGATCCCAAACTGCAGCGCCTCGAAGCGGATATGAACGACATTGAAGATGCGCGGCAGATCATGATGTACATGCGCCACGAGGCCGGTCACGCTTTCAATTACGCCTACGCGCTTTACAAAACGAAAGAATGGCGCAGCCTGTTCGGGCCATTCCGGCGGCCTTACCGGGACAACTACAAACCAGTTGCGTTCTCGCGCCAGTTCGTGCGGCACATGGAGGGCTGGTACGCGCAAATGCATCCCGACGAAGACTTTGCCGAGACGTTCGCGGTCTGGCTGACGCCTCGCTCCAACTGGCGGAAGCGGTACCAGGGCTGGGGCGCGATGAAGAAGCTGCTCTACATGGATCGTATCGGGCGCAAGCTTGGCGATGCCGACCCTGTGGTCGCACGCGGCGATACTGATATTACCGTCGAGGAAATGGAGGTGACGGTAGGCGAATTCTATCAGCGTGCGCTCGAGCAGCAGCTCGCCCCCGGCGAACTTCCCCTCGACGCGGATCTTCGCGACATCTTCAACGTATCCAGGCGCCGCAGGAAGAATGTTCGCCCGGCGGTCGAGCTTCTTCGGGAGAATCGCAAGGTTCTCATCGACAAGGTCAACTATTGGACCGGCGTGCGGCGTCCGCTGGTCAAGACGTTGGTGGAAGCCATCGAAGCAAAAGTTGGCGACCTGGGCCTGCGCGCCGACATAAAATGTGAACGGGAATATCTGACCGAAGTCAGTGTGTACGCGACCGCGCTGGCGATGAACTACATCACTCGGGGCAAGTTCATTCAGCCCTGAAGGGTTCTACGCATTTGGCCCTGGCGGCAGATGTGGGTGAAAGCGAAAGAGCGCAGAGGCATCATGGCAAACCTCAAAGTAACGATCTTGCACGACGTCTGGGAAGAGGGCCCGCCTGAGCCTGAACCGGAGCCGGCCAAGGCGCCGCGCGGCAAGAAAGGCAAACGCGTGAGGAAGAAGAAAGATCCGCTGCACGACCGCGAAGAGATCTTCGAGGCGTTGACAAAACTTGGGCACGAACCTTCCTATCACGTTCTCGATGGCAAGAACCAATCGCTGCTGGCGCTGGCAAGGTGCGGCGCCGACCTCGTCTTCAACCTCACCGAGTCCTACGCGGGCGACGACACCATGGACAAGAACATCGCCGCCTATCTGGATCTGGTGCACATTCCGTACACCGGCGGCGGCCCGCAGGCCCTTTACCTGGCCCAGGACAAGTCGATCGCAAAAAAGATTTTCGACTTTCACAAGATCAAGACCCCGGACTTCGCAATCTCCTACAAGGGCCGCACCGAGCACGCGCACGATATCGAGTTTCCGCTGATCGTCAAGCCTGTCTCCGAAGACGGATCCATAGGCATCGACAGCGGCTCCGTCGTCGACAGCGTGAGAGAGCTGATGGAGCGCATCGACTACATCCACGAGGAATTCGACAGCCCGGCGCTCATTGAGGAATACATTGAAGGCCGGGAAATTTACGCCGCCATTCTCGGCAACGATAATGCGGAGGTGCTGCCGCTGATCGAACTCGACCTCTCCAAGCTTCCCAAGGGAGCGCCGCGGATCGCCGGCCAGGACGTGAAGTTCGATCAGGAGACCGAGGCCTTCAAGGTGACAAAATCCGCACCGGCCGAAGACCTCGATGAAGAGACCACGAAAAATCTTCAGGACACCGCGCTCGCCGCCTATCGCGCGCTCAAGCTGCGTGACTACGGCCGCATTGATATGCGGTTGAACAAGAAAGGGCAGGTGTACGTCATCGAAGCCAACCCAAACCCATGGCTGGCCAGCGCGGCCGAATTCACCATGGCAGCCAAAAAGGCCGGCTACTCTTACACCGACATGATCGAAAAGATCGTGGAATTGGCCCGCGCCCGCTCCAATTCGTGACGTCCTCAGGTCCGGAAGGCGGTGCAAGCATCTCCATCCGGAACCCTGATGGAACCTCCTATGCTTTGGCTGCGGGATTCACGTGCAAATGTCTTTGCCTAAGCCAGGAAAAGGCGCAAGGGCCTGGAACCCGGGCCGATTGCGGCGCGTGGCAATCAAGCTGCGGTCACAATCGACTGGGCCCATTCCATCGCGGTCCAGTGCGACTGTGCAAGGAACTCCTGGTCAATACCGAGCTGGGAGGCCAAGGCGGCCATCCTGGGCCAAACGCCTGCTTCAACGGCAAGCATGAGATCGTAAACCGGAGAGAGCAGACCCGCATTTTCGAGAAGAACGGTCCTGGCGCCTTCATCGATGGGCAGCCCCTCCAGCACCTCGCGCATGGGGATTTCCAGGATTGCATCCATCAACGACAACAGCCCAACCTGAAACAGGTTCGAACTTCCGCAGTCTATTCTGGCGCTGATCAATTCAGCAAAACGCGCGCGCACCAGAGCCGCGAGCGCCAGATCGGACGGCTTGTTCCTCGACAGCTCGAGCATGCCGCTGAGCTGGCACCAGCGGCGGATTTCCTTTTCGCCCAGGAATGTGAGCGCCTGGCCTACGATCCTGACCTCGCCCTGCAAACCGAAGATGGCCGAGTTCAGGTAGCGCAGCAGGCGATAGTAGAGCATCGGGTCGGACTTGACGATCTCCTCAATCTCTCTCCAGTCGAGATCCGGCCTGGAGATTGCCGCCAGCAATCGCAGGTACACGGTGCGATTGGATTGCACGCCGCGCGCGCGCATCATTTCCGGTTTGCGAAAGAAGTATCCTTCAAAGAAGCTGAAACCCTCGGCCTTGCAGAACTCAAAATCTTCCCTCGTCTCAACTTTCTCAGCGATGAGTTGAGGACCGCGGCCGCGATAGCAGCGGGTGAGTCTTGAGACGTCGGCCAGAGGCGACTCTTTGATGTCGACTTTGAGAAAATCCGCGCTTCCCGCAAGCTCTTGGCGGGGATCGTCGGCCCGGAAATTGCTGAGCGCAATCTTGCAGCCGGTCTCTTTCAACTGCTGGCACGCGCGCACCACCTCGGCGTCGGTGGAAACCGAATCGGGAATCTCCGCAATCACTTTGTCGGAGGGAAGCAAGGCTAGATACTCCCGGATGAGAATGTCGCGCGTGGTCACGATGAATGCCGGCAGGTTGTTGGCGAGAGTATTGAGGCCGATCAGGCTCGACATATCAATCACACTCCGGCTGGCGACATCTCCTTCAACGGATGGGAAATAGTTGTTGACATCGGAGCGAAACAGCAGCTTGTAGCCGAAGACCTTCTCGCCCTTGGAAAGAATGGGCAGGCGGGCGGCAAAGCGAGCGGGCTTTGGATCCTCTGCATTGAAACCGAATGGCGCCATGGAATCCCCTATGCGACGTATCGGTTGAAAAGGCGAGTATCTTTAGCGGCGTCATCGGGGATGCAAAAGGGCGCCCAAAAAGTCTGCAGAATCAACGCGGGGTTTCAGGTTTGGCCTGACGAACTGGCGTCGAACGGTTTTGTATCAGGCCCGGACAGATTTCCTGTGGCAGACGACGCAAAACGGCTTCTACCGCTTTGAAGCGGAAAAGTTGAGGGCTGAGAGCTGAAGGCTGAGAGCTGCCGTTACACCCGCCAGTAGTCGGCGCGCCAGTCCTTGATGCGTTCTTTGATCTGCTTGCGGGTGAGGTTGTGTTCGAGCGCCTGTTTGGCGAGCTCGACCACCTCGTCGTCCGCGGCGAAACGCAATCCGATCAGCTGATCTTCGCTGAGGCGATAGATCTGCGTGTGCCACTCCGCAGGAGCAAGCGCCTGCAGGCGCAGCCGCTCTTCAAGCCGGATGACGCGGTCCTGCACCTTCAACGGATACAGGCGCATCTTGAGCAGCGCGAGAATCGCCGCCACCGCCAACACCACGAACCATGCCGAGTAGAAGCAGGGGTGCTTGACCACGTAGACGATGGAAATGACCAGGTTGGCGAACAGCACGGCAAACAGCACGAAATGAAACAGCGGATCGAACCGTGCATGATTCTTGAGATTTTGCGGTTCGGACTTACTCATTGGACGCTCCCATTTCTCCCAGGCTGGAAGTGGTTCCTCCGGCGGGTTGCTTCATCGCGGAATTGCCGGGATCGGCGCTGGGGACCTGCACGCCTGCACTCGCAGACGAGGGGCCATCCGTGGGGGCCCCGGCACTTGCGGAATTGTCCTTGGGCGCAGTGGGAGCTGTCAACGATGAAAAATTGCCGGGGCCCAGGACCTGAGGATGCCTGGGGATGAGATGATAGCGGCCGCGTACCAGGTAGTCTGCAAACAAGCCGCCGGCGAGATACGGATTCAAGACGGCAATGGGGATGGCATAGACGGTGGTGACGAAGGATTCGTCGATACTCTTCACGGAGCGGCTTCCGCGCCGGTAGCCGGGAATCTGCGGAATCTCGAAGACGGTCAACTGGGTCTCAGGATGCTTGCTCGCGTACCGCACCAGCCTGTACGTGGTCTGCTTGGGCGTGGTCATGCCGGCATCGGGGAAGATGCTGCGGTCGAAGCTATGAGGAAAATAGTGATTGAGGAGCACGCGCGAGAAGTCCGCGCAGTTGCTGAACAGGAGATTGAAACTGGTGCGGTTGGTGCCCGCGTTCATCTTCTGGATGAGGGCATCGTCCTGCTCGGGAGTGGTTTGGAAGCGGAAGGCGTAGATACGCCGCTCATAGTCCGCGCCTACCAGCTGGGTCCAGCCGCCGTGCACAAAGTTGCCAGGCGGCAATTTGGCGCCCAGGCTTTCAAGATGGGCTTCGCGATAGCGACTGCGCAGCCGCGCGACCGTATCGCGATCCACATGCGCGGGCACGTCAGCAGGATTCTCAACCGCATAGAGATAAGGAATGAGTGGAATTGCCACCCAGTCGTATCCGTCGATTCCCTGGTAGCGGGCGATGACGGCACCCATCTCGCCGGGCTGGCAGCGGCGCAGCGTGACAGGGGTTTCGGCGCAAATGCGCTCGAAATAGATGGCGATGTGGCCGGTGGGGGTCAGAGTGCCGAAGAAGCCGTACGGCTCCTCCATCAACAAGGCCGCCTGCGCACGGCCGCGCGAACAACAGAAGACCCCTATGATGAAGAAAACAAAAGCAAAGATGCGAAGCTGACGCATCGAGAGCATCCGTCTCTCCCAGGTTAAGATGGCTTCCACTCTCCTCTTCAATATGCATCGCATTCAATAAAGGAGCGATTAAAAGTCGATCAGCATCCCATGAGACGCAATTCCATTAGATGCGCAATGTGAAACGGCGGTTAGGGTCGAAAGATCACTCGGGCTGACCGCTCCACCCACTTTTAAAGACACTTTTTCGGGCAGAAGGTTGCGATTGGATCGGTTGCAGCGGCCTGAGAACGAGCGTGGCTAACGCTTGGCGGGAACGACGATCGTGGTTTCCTGGATTTCGATGAGACCGGAACCGGTCCGCTTCTCGAGTTCCGGCAGAACCTGGTCCACCCTTTCGCGCGACTCAATGAACTCGATTTTGATGGGGAGATGATCGGAGATCTCGAGGATGTGCGCGGAATGGAGGCGGTGTCTGGCGCCGAAACCAGCAACGCCCTTGACCACCGTGGCGCCGGCGATGCCGCTGTGGAAGAGATAGTCGAGGATGCTGGTGTAGACGGGAACTCCATGGTGCTTGGCTCCATCGCTCAGGTAGAGCGTCACTTTAACGGCCTTTCCCGTGGTCAGCATACTTTCCTTTCTGCGTGGGTGCGCCCATGTTCACGCTCCCGGTTCGCGCAGCCAGGCGGACACCGAAGGATTGAAACACCTTTGCAGGAAAGTTGCAAGAAGCAGGGAGCAAGGGAGCGAGAAGGCGGACTGGCAGGGGTAGATTTCGCCTTATCTAACTCTGCTAACGCCGCTAGCCCCGCTTGTTTCTACAGCAGGTCAGCGAGCGCGGTGCCGCACCAGGTGGCCGCGAGACCCAGAATCAAGCTGCCCACGGCATACAGCGCGCCCAGCGCGAAAGCGCCCGAGCGCATGGTGGAAAGCGTCTCCCACTCGTAGGTGGAGAAGGTGCTGTAAGCGCCGATGAAGCCGATGGGCACCAGAAAGCGCCATGCGGGACTGAGATCGGCGCGTTTGCCGAAGTAGGTGAGCGTGAAGCCGATGATGACGCAGGCAGTGAGATTGATGACCAGGGTGCCATAGGGGAATTTGGTTCCCATGCGGCTGGAGATCGTGGATCCCACCCAGTAGCGGAGGATGGAGCCGGCCGCACCGCCCGCGGCAATGAACAGATATTTCTGCAACGTCATTCTCCTCTCAGGTCAGAATGGAACCGAAGGGCGCGCCGCCGGCAGCGCCAGCACTGCGCGCGAACGGACCAGACATTTTGGGCGAGCCTTGCGGCCGCCACAACGCACAGGATTTTCAGGGATCGCGCCGCGACAAGACTCCGCAACAGGATTCCCCGTCAGGAGTCATCATCTGTCCGGCCTATAGGAGAGGACAGCGGTTAAGGGTGAACTCCTTCACCACTATCTTTATTACAACGCGAATGCGTTTGAGTGTCAACGGAACGATTTGGCGGACGATCGAGTCGAGCAAATCTTGGAATGCGGATCGTGAATGCCGATTCAGGCAACGCCCTTCTCGCGGAACCAGAGAGAACCCCACGGCGTGCCCGGCAATTTCACATCGGCTTTACCGGAGTACTCTCCGGGGAGCGGCGTGCGCGTGAGTTGCAGCGTGTCGATGTATTCGGCGGTGTAGGTTTTGCCTTCGGGCAGCGCAAAGGTTCCTTCCGCCGGCTGGTGCTCGTCGAAATAGTAAAAGATCACGGTGTCGTTGGCGCGACGCGCGCCCATGGGGTCGTCGTTGAAGTTGGTAAATCCGATGGGACCGGGCCCCAGCGCAATGGTCTCTTCGAGGAGCTTGCGCAGGAAGGCGATTTTGGCGGGACTGGAGCCGTGCAGCACGCCGCCGTGCGACCACCAGAGGGTGTCATTGGGATCGAGATAAGTTTCTCCATGACCGCAATAACAACCCTGCGCGGCGGCCTGCCAGAAGCGGCGCGTCATGGCGTCGCCGGAAATGTTGCCCCAGCGCGAGGCGATGTTGCCTTCGTAGCGGCACTCGTCGAAGACCACGGGCTTGCCCCAGTCGCTGCGCCACTGCGCGCCCAACTGCAGGCGTGAGTCCTGAACGCCGGCGTGTGTGCACCATCCGCGGCCGTACTCGTATTGATGGTAGCAGTAGTGGATGGAGCGCAGATGGCCGAAGGCATCGTACTCGCCGAGAATCCGCGCGTAGCGATCCCAATCCGCCGCGGTCTTGGCCCGCAACAGGTCGAATTCGTTGGCCAGCGACCACCAGACATTGCGATAAGCGCCGAAGCGCGCAATCACGTAGCGGAGATAGCGGTCATCGACTTCGGCGGGCATCGACTGATAGCCCCATTTGTCGTAGGGATGGAAGAGAATCAGATCGGCCTGGACGCCGATGCGGCCGAGTTCGAGGAGGAGGCGATCGAAATGCTGGAAGTAGGCAACGTTGAAGGTGGAGTAGTCGTTAACCTCACCGTTGCGCGGAAACGGATAGATTGGCGGTTCCTTGCGATTGTGCTGGTACCACTTGGGAAACAGACACATGCGGAGTTTGTTGAAGGGCGAAGCCGAGAGCGTTTCGAGGGTCTGGCGCTGCGTATCTTCGGACTGGAAGGCCCATGCATAGCAGGTGGTGCCGCACTCGACGTAAGCGGCGCCGTCTGAATAGGCAAAGTGATAGCCGTCGCGCACGGAGACGGGGCCGCGGTTGCCATCTTGCGGCGCGACGCACTCGAAGACGCCGGATTGCCCGTGGAGCGAGGGCGCGCTGCTCGAGGTCGTCCAGGACCATTCGCCCAGCTCGTCGGGCATGAAGCGAACTTTGTAAATGCCGCCGCCGTCGTAGAAGCCATCGACGGTGAGGGTCCGGTTCATTTGGCGGAACGTGGCGGTGAGCGAAACCTGAACGAATGGATTGCCGGTGGAGGGCCCGGCGAATTCGAGTTCAAGGAAATCCCAGCGTGCAATGGGGCCGCTCGAATGCGGCGCCGGGGCAGACGCAGCGAGCGCAGGAGCGGACGCTGCCGCCACTGCATAGGATGAGAACTTTAAAAGATCGCGACGGTTCATACCAATCTTCTCCCCGAGCGAGAACACGCACTGCTGCTGAGACTAAATGACACGGTAATACAGGAGGAGGCGAAAGCGGCGTCAGGGCTTTCCCGGTTTCCGCGTCTTTTCTGAGCGGGACTCAGTAAGCGCGACGCGCGATGAATGCGCGGCGCCGGCCACAGCCAACAGGAAGCTCTGCATTTGCGGGGTGAACTCGCGGCGTTCGGCCTCTTTCTGGGAGAAACAGTAGGCCCAATAGAACAGCGAGCCAAGGAAGCTGACAACCACGAATTCGTTCAAGCGAGCATACTGCACACCCGTGCTCTGGTGCGCCTGCAGAATGGAAACCGCGATACTGACTAGCGAATAAAAACCGAGCCCGGTGGCAACCTGGAGTTCGCGATCGCGCCAGCCGATGGAAAGCAAATGGCTGCCGCCCGCAAGCAGCAGGAAGAACAGGATGCGGAGGACGGAAACCGTGTGCTGCAACTGCGTGAGCATAAGCCACTGTTTGGAGGCGATATGCGCGAGGCCGGAAAAGCTCGCGAATGGCCAAATGACCGCAGCTGCCAGCAAGAGCAAAACGCCGACCACGGCCAGTGCTGAGCGCGGCAGCGAGGAGCGAATGGGGCGAAGCACGGACCAAACCAGCTCAACCAAAACGCAGAGTAGCAAAGCGGAATCGAGGAGGGTTTCAGCGATATATACGTGCAAGAAGCTGGCGGCATAGAAGCGGCTGATGAGGTATGCCACGATATTGCTGCAAACATCCCATGCGCAGTAGGCACAAAAGACGGGTAAGGTGCGCCAGGCACGCCGATAGAGGAGCAACCCGACAAGGGCTGCCTCGACCGCGATGTAGGCAAACCAGAGTGTGATGTCCAGGCTCAAAAGGGTGCCCCGCCCAAGCGCTATTGCTTGATGTAGCGAGTCTAGCAGCGATTGAGACGGTTCACCGCCCGCTTTCGGTAAAAGACTCCCCAAATGAATTACCCCCGCTCACGGCGGGGGTATTCGGGAGATAAACTGGTTGTGAATGCCTTACACCCTAAGCAATGGGCGGCGGCAGCGGCATGGGGCCAGCAGGAATGAAGCTCACGCTCGGCGGCGGCAGCGGCATGGGGCCTGCAGGAATGAAGCTCACGCTCGGCGGCGGCAACGGCATAGGGCCTGCAGGAATGAAGCTCACGCTCGGCGGCGGCAGCGGCATAGGGCCTGCAGGAATGAAGCTCACGCTCGGCGGCGGCAGCGGCATGGGGCCTGCAGGGATTGCATTTGCGGTACAAGCAGTAACCACAAGCAACACAAGAATGACGACTTTTATGACGTTCAACGTACCCGGACGCATGAGAAACTCTCCTTGCGGGAACCACCCCGCACTCGAAAACTTTGCAAAGTAAGAGTACCCCAATCGGGTTACGGAATCTACCACAAAAGTGGTATTAAGATTTTTTTTCCACCTAAGTAACTGTTTTAATTCAGCTCTAGTAACCAAAATGGCGGTTACCTGGTCTATTTTTGCACTTTCTTCGCCTGGAAAGAAGACTTCGCGGCGGAGGGTTGGGGCTGATTCTGAGGGGTGGCAGGGGTTGAGGCCGTTATCCAGTGGCAAAGGTGGCATTTACAGGCCAAGCAGCTCTGAGAATCCGGATCGAGAATACGCATGTCGAATCCCGTCATCCATTCCGTCTTCGCAGGGCGCGATGCCAACGCAGATCCACAAGCAGCCATAGGGGCTGAAACGCACAAGAGCCTGTGCAATCGGAAATTTGGGGCGATCCATGCCGGGTCTCCAGGCGGTTACCACTCTGGAAACTTTAGTGCCCTGTGCCAAATGAACAAAACTCGCTACAGTGACAATTGAGCCTATTCCGATTGGGCAAAACCTTATGACCCTACAAAAAGCAGAAGAGCGGCTTCCGTTCGGTGCGCAAGCCACGGCGAGCGGCCGGCAAGAGGTGCGTTGCGCGGTGCGATTTCCCCTTGCCCTGCCAGTGGTGCTTTCAACTGCAGATGGCGAGATTCCCGCTCTGACGCGGAATATCTCCGCCAGCGGTGTACTTTTTTCGCTGGACAGAGCATTAGTTGTGGGGCAAGACATCCGATTTTCGATGCGTATGCCGCATACCATCCTGGGCACGCCGCATGACGTTCTGGTCCACTGCACGGGACGTGTGGTACGCTGCTCCTCAAGCCACAACGAGCATCTCGCCGCGGCCACAATCGACGAATATCGATTTGCGGAGCAGTGAGAGCCGGTTGGCAGGGCAGTGGCCGACTATGGAAACTCTGGACGATCATAACGAGGGCGAGAGCGCAGACACTCCCGTAAAGCCCGGCACCATTCGCATGATCCTCGCGGACTCACAGGCGATTTACCGTGTGGGTATACGCAAGGTCTTCGCTCTTGAAGACGATATCCGCGTGGTGGCGCAGGCCGATTCGCTGGAGAACCTGCGTGCGGCCATCGAACGCTATCCTACCGACATCGTTCTTCTGGAAGGAAGCATGCTGGCCGGCACGGCCAATGCGATTCCCGAATTGTTGCGGCTGGCTCCGGATATGAAGCTGATTGTGCAGGCCGTTGCCACCGACGAAAACCACACCGTGGAGCTCTACCGGCGAGGCGTCCGCGGCATCGTTTCCCGCTCCATCTCGCCCGATCTGCTGGTGCGCTGCGTGCGCCGTATTGCCGCGGGTGAGACCTGGATCGACAATCAGTCGGTGAACTGGGTGATCGATGCCTATCGCGCGCAGGCCGCAGCCCTGGTGAGCCCGCGCAACCAGCCTCGCCTTTCGCCCAAAGAGATGTCGATTATTACCTGCATCACCCAGGGCAAGCGCAACAAGGAGATCGCGTTCCAACTGGGAACGACCGAGCAGGTGATCAAGAATTACCTGCGCAAGATCTACGACAAGCTGGGGGTTTCAGACCGGCTGGAGCTGGCGCTCTATTGCCTGCACAACAAGATCATCCAGACGGACCTGGACGAAGAGTCGGTGGCGCACAAGATCGTCAGCACCTAGGATCTGTAACCGGCGCCGTCCGCCGGGGATCCACAAATCTGCAAATTTATTTTTTCGGCGGTTCGCCGGCGCAGGGCTGGCGCGCGAGCTCGAGCAGCCGGATCATCTCTGCCAAATCGGCACGGCGCATGTGACTGAGGAGTTCCCTGGGGCCGCTGCGCACGACCGGGTCCATGGCGCGCAGAAGCTCCAGCCCGGATTCGGTAATCTCGGTCAACACCGCGCGGCGGTCATGCCGGTCGCGGTGCTGCCGGACGAGCTTGAGACGCTTGAGCCGCGCCAGAAGGCGCGTGATATCGGGCTCTGCTGCGATCATGCGATCGCCGATGGCCGCACAGGGAAGTCCGTTGGGTTGCGCGCCGCGCAAGATCCGGAGAACGTTGTACTGAGTCGAGGTGAGGCCCCAGCCGCGGATCTTCTGCTGGAGGGCGCGGTGCAGGCAATCGGAGGTGCGAAGCAGGTTGAGAAGCGCTTCTTCTTCCACACTGGAGAATGGAGGGGCCTGCTGAATTTCGAGCTTCAGGTTTGCCATCGGCGCGCGCTCCAGGAATTGCTGATCCGGCTCTGGGGTGAAGCATCTCCGCAACCCGCTCCCTGCCGTGCCGGTTGCGGCGGGAGCGGGCAACGGCGCGGGGCCGGACGCGGCTTACTGCTTGACGACTTCCAGCTCGATATCGAGTGAGACGTCGTCGCCAACCATGGCGGCAGGAAACTTGGGGCCGATGCCGAATGCGGTGCGGTCGATGGTGGTGGCGGCGGAAAAGCCCGTATGCACTTTGCCCTTGGGATCGGTCATCGAGCCGTTGGGGCCAACAACATCGAGCACCACGGGCTTGGTGACGCCGTGCAGCGTGAGGTTTCCGGTCACGGTGAGGTGATTGCCATTCCTAGCCACGCTGGTGCTGGTGAATGTGGCGGTGGGCAGGTTGGCGACGTCGAAAAAGTCAGGGCTTTTCAGGTGGGTATTGCGCTGATCCACGCCGGTATCGACGGTGTCGATGCCGACGGTGGCCGTGACGGTGGACTTGGTGACGTCGGCTTCGTTGTAAACGATGGTAGCCTGCACATTTCCAAAGCGGCCATGAATTTTGGACACGCTCATGTGGATGATGCTGAAGTCGACTTCGCTGTGGTTGGGATCGGAGACCCAGGTGGAGGTTTGCGCGAGGGCAAGGGGCGCCGCGAGGGCGAGAATGCCGGTGAGAATTGCCAGCCGTTTCATGGGAAAGCTCCTTTTGTGCAGGGGGCCGTAATAGCCCTTGTAAGACGGGGGAATACCCGTTCGGTGAAGTTTGCGTCTGTGCAGGGCGAAAACCCTGCAGGACTACTTTCCATAAGATGCACCAGGTAAGATACTCGTTGCAACAATTAATTTGCGTTTCACGGTCCGCGCGGTGGGCAGCGGTGAAGAGCGGTGCGCGGGTCTGCTATGCTCGCGCCAATGTTTGTTCTCAAACACTTTCAACAGCTCACCCGCCCGCAGCGCCATGCTTTTGTGGCCGCGTTTTTGGGCTGGACGCTCGACAGCCTCGACTTTTTTCTGCTGATTTTTTGCGTGAAGGCCATTGCCGGCGAGTTCCGGACCCAGCCCTCGGCGGTTTTGGGGGCGGTGTTTCTGACGCAAGCGTTCCGGCCCGTGGGCGCCCTGCTTTTTGGCATGCTGGCGGACCGTTACGGCCGGCGGCCGGTGCTGATGGCGAACATTCTGGGCTTCTCAGTCATTGAATTGGCCTGCGCCTTTGCGCCTTCGCTGAACGCGCTCCTGGTCCTGCGCGCACTTTTCGGGATCGCGATGGGGGGTGAGTGGGGCGTGGGTGCGGCGCTGGTGTTTGAGACCTTGCCCAAGGAGGGGCGCGGCACATTCTCCGGCATTCTGCAAGAGGGGTATGCGGTGGGTTCGATTCTGGCCTCGGCAGCGTTCGGGCTCCTCTTTGCCGGGGCGCATTTTAGGCTGGCATTGCCCGTGATCGGCTGGATCCAGTTAGCTCTGCCGGGGATCGGCTGGCGGGGGTTGTTCATCATGGGCGCAACGCCCGCACTGCTGGCGTTTTATGTGCAGGCGCGGGTTCCGGAGTCACCGGTGTGGCTGGCGGGAGCCAAAAAGCGCAGGACGCGCGCGGCTCTGCACGAAGGGCCTGCGTGGCCGCAGCAACTCATGCATTTCCTGCCCACGTTTCTGTTTCTGGTGGTTCTGATGACGGCCTTCATGAGTTTTTCGCACGGAACGCAGGATGTGTATCCGACGTTCCTGGCCGTCGCGATGAAGCTCTCGCCGGAGACGATCGGCCTGATTGGCGTGCTCTACGGTCTGGGATCGATTGCCGGCGGGATCGTTTTCGGCGCTCTGTCGGAGACCTGGGGCCGCAAGCGCGCCATTATCACTGCGGCGCTGCTGGCGCTTCCGGTGATTCCTCTTTACGCCTACGGGCATACGGCCGTGACCCTGGGCATCGGTGCGGTATTGATTCAGTTCATGGTGCAGGGCGCGTGGGGCGTGGTTCCGGCGTACCTGACCGAGTTGTCGCCGGCGCCGGTGCGGGCAACCGCGCCGGGACTTGCGTACCAGTTGGGCGCGCTCATCACCTCGTGGAATGGAAAAGGCCAGGCGCTGGCGGCCGAACGCTGGGGCAATTATCCGGCGGTGCTGGCCATCACGGTGGCCGTGGTCGCTGTGGCGCTGGCGGGACTGACGGCATTGGGACGCGAGGCCAAGGGCAGGGAGATGACGGAAGCGTGAGGTCGGGCGAAGCGCTTCCCCCAAAAACACATTTTGTGCGACCGCGCTGAATGCGGACCATTCCGATATCTGGTAAACGTGTCACTCTTGTGACATATCGCAAATTTTGGAGGCCACTTAGAATGAGGGTCAATGAATCCGGGACCCAGTGATGTCGCCCCCAGAGTGGCAATCGTGGCGATCGGGCGCAACGAGGGCGAGCGCCTGAAGCTGTGCCTGAGCGCCGCGCGCCGGGATGCGACGACTGTGGTTTACGTAGACTCCGGTTCGGCGGACGGCAGCGCGGAGTTTGCGCGCTCCGTGGGCTGCCGCGTCGTCGAACTCGACGCGTCGCGGCCCTTCAGCGCGGCACGGGCGCGGAATGAGGGCTTCGCCTGCGTGATGGAGTTGCAACCGGACGCACCATTTGTGCAGTTCCTGGACGGCGACTGTGAGATAGAGGAAGGCTGGTTGCAAGCGGCCGCAGCGGCGTTGATGGCGCGAAGCGACGTGGGTTTGGTCTGCGGTCATGTCAAGGAGGTCCATCCCGAGGCGAGCGTCTACAACTTGCTCTGCGACCTCGAATGGCGGCAGACGCCGGGAGAGATTCTCGCCTCCGGAGGCCGCTTCATGACGCGGACAAGCCTCTTTCGCGCGGTTGGAGGTTTCCGTTCCGATCTGATCGCGGGCGAGGACCACGAGTTCAATGTGCGCGTGCGGCGGCAGGGCTGGAAGATCCTGATGATCGATGCGCCCATGGCGAACCACGACGCGGCGATCACGAGCTTCGGGCAGTGGTGGCGCAGAAACCGCCGCGCGGGCCACGCCTATGCGCAGGTTGCGGCCTTGCACGGCGGCGGGGACGAGCGCTACTTTGTCCGCGACCGGCGCCGCATTTTGATCTGGGGCCTGGCGCTGCCGATTGCGGCGCTGGCCGCAGCGCCGTTCACGCACGGAATTTCACTGCCGGTTTTGATTTGCGCGTATGGTTTGCAACTGGTGCACATCGTGCGCGGCTGCCGCAAGCGGGGATTGGCGAATCGCGATGCATGGGCCTATGGATTCTTCACCGTGATCTCGCGATTTCCGGCATTGCAGGGATTGCTCGAGTACTATTGGCGGCGGATGCGGCGGCGCTCGATGACGATTATCGAGTACAAGTAGCAGGTCTCTGACCGCGTGAATTCGGACTGTGACATCCCGGTTTCCCGGGTCTCAGAAGCGAGACCCGAGGCCCCCCAGATCCTTCGATTCCCTCGCACTTTCCCGCACTCCGCGAAGGGAAAGCGCTCGGTCGCTCAGGATGACAGCACGAGGGTTGAGTCGTGGATATACCAAGTCTGGAATCGCTATAGCTATCAGCTCTTCGCTGCCGGTTCCGTAGCCCCGTTCATCGGCAGGCGCACGATAAAACGCGTGTTGCCGGGCTCAGAATCTACTTCAATCGTTCCGCCGAACTTCTGAGTGATGATGCGGTGCACGATCTCGAGGCCCAGTCCGGTGCCCAATCCCTCAGGCTTAGTGGTGAAAAACGGCTCGAAGATGTGCGGCAGAACGTCTGGCGCAATACCCGAGCCGTGATCGCCGATGCACACCACAAGGCGGCCGGGCTCGGACCACGTGGCGATTTCGATCTTCGCTCCCTCCGGCGAAGCATCCACGGCATTGTCGATGAGATTGGTCCATACCTGGCTGAGGGCGTAGCCGCGGGTTTTGATGGTGGACGGCGAAGCCGCGAAGCGCTTTTCGATCTGAATCTGCTTGAGGCGCAGCTTGTGGCCGAGGATGGTCAGAGTGCTCTGCAGGCTGTCGTGGACGTCGATTTCCTTGCCCGGGGTGCGCTCGTCGTAGGCGAATTTCTTCACCGCTGTCACCAGCTCGGAGATGCGGGCAATGCTTTCCTCAATGGCACAGACCAGCGAGACGCTGGAGACGAGCGCGCCGAACCAGTTGAGCGCATCGGAAAACGAAGAGGCATCGAAGTTCTCCCGGGCGCAGGCGATCTCCTCGCGATCGAAGCCCATGGAAACCAGCACCGGGCCGATGGTGTAGGCGTTTTCGACGCCGGACTGAGCCAGCCACTCGCTCATGGCCTCTTCGGCGTCGGCCTGTTCCACGCTACTCATGGCTTGCTGGTTGCAGCCGTGGAGAGCGTGTTCGAGAAGGCCCTTCATGCACTCGATCTGTTCGGGGGTCTTGGGTTTCGCGCTGCCGCGCAGACTGAGCTCCTGCAGGCGCAGCAGGTTTTCGCGGAGTTGCGATGCGGCCCGCTTGGCGGCTGAGCCGGGATTGTTCAGCTCGTGCATGAGACCGGCGGCGAGCGTGCCCAGAGAGACCAGCTTTTCGCGGTGCAGCGCCTCGACCTGGTAGGCCTGCACGCGCTGCGCGCTGTCGGCAAGGACGGTTTTGCGCACCGCGGGGCAGCAGGCAAGCAGGGACCAGAAATCCTGTTCGCTGAAGCGAACGAGAACCGTATCCTGTGAGACGAAGACGCGGAACATCGACGTCGCTCTTCCGTTGAGCAGCGGCGTTTCCCCGAATCCTTCGCCGCCGTGCACGATGCTCACCAGGGTCCAGGTTCCATCCGGCTCGGGGCGCTTGGCCAAGACTTCGCCCTCAAGCATGAGCCAATAGAACTTCCATGGCTCGCCGGCTTCGATAAGAACCGTGCCGGCTTTGGCGGTGACGCGTTCGACGCGATCAATACGAAAGCGATCGGGGCCGCCGATCTCGCTGAAGGGAGTCTCGGCGAAGATGCGCGTTCGTGGGAGCGCCTCCGCAACGTCGCGCAAATGGATCGATTCGACCTGGATGGATTCTCCGTTCAGTTTCGTATCGCTCATCGTGCTCACGTCAGAACCCCGCCAAATACTGGTGAACAAACTGCACCGCGATGGAACCTTCACCCACCGCGGAGGCCACGCGCTTCACCGAACCGTGGCGCACATCGCCGGCCACAAAGACGCCGGGAACACTCGTCTCGAGCAGGAGGGGCTCGCGGGTTTCGCGCCACACGTCAGGCAACTTGCCCTCTTTGCGCAAGTCCGCTCCTGCCAGAACAAATCCTTTTTCGTCGCGCAGAATGCACGGGGGAAGCCAGGCCGTGACGGGCACTGCGCCGATGAAAACAAACAGCGAAGTGGCCGGCACCTGACGGTCTCCCGCCGGGCCCCGCAATCGCAGCGCCTCCAGGCGCCCATTGCCGATGGCCTCCAGCACCTGGGTTCGCGCCTCTATCACAATATTGGATGTACGAGAAATCTCATCGATCAAATATTTCGACATGGTGGCCGAAAGCCCCTCGCCACGTACCAGCATGGTTACTTTGGCGGCATATTTGGCGAAGTGCAGGGCGGCCTGGCCGGCGGAGTTGGCGCCGCCGACGATGTAGACCTCTTCGCCCTGGCAGGCACGGGCCTCCACCAGGGCCGCGCCATAGTAGATGCCGCAGCCGGTGAGGCGATCGGCGTCGGGGATATCGAGCTTGCGGTACTGCACGCCGGGCGCCAGCAGCACACAGTGGCTGGAGATCTCGCGGCCGTCGGCGAGCTGGACGAAGCGGTACTGGCCGGCGATGCGCATGCCGGTGGCGCGCTGGGTGACGAACTCCGCGCCGAAGCGCGAGGCCTGGGCATGGGCGCGGCGTCCCAAGTCTGCGCCGGTAATGCCGGAGGGAAAGCCGAGATAATTTTCGATGCGTGAGCTGGAGCCGGCCTGGCCGCCGGGCGCTATCGGCTCGAGGACGAGGGTACGCAGGCCCTCGCTGGCGCCGTACACCGCGGCGGCAAGGCCCGCCGGACCGGCGCCGATCACGATCAGGTCGTAAAAGTCCTGCGCGGCCTGAACGCTCAGGCCGACGCGGCCGGCGAGCAGTTCCAGGTCCGGGTCCACTAGCACGGAGCCGTCAGCAAAGAGCAACACGGGGAGCTTGCCGGCATCGAGCTGGCGGTCTTCAAGAAGTTTGGCGGCCTCAGGGCTGGCGGCGGCGTCGAGCCAGCGGTAGGGTACGTGATTGCGCGAGAGAAAGTTGCGCACGCGGAAGTCGTTGAGCGACCAGCGATGGCCGATGATGCGCAGGCCTTCGAAGGCCGGCCGGTAACCCGCCTGCCAATCCTCGAGGAGATCGTTGAGGACCGGATAGAGCTTTTCTTCCGGCGGATCCCAGGGCTTGTTGAGGTAGTAGTGGATGCGCGCGGTGTTGATGGCGCGAATGGCGGCCTCGGTGTCGGCATAGGCGGTGAGGAGCACGCGGCGTGCGTCAGGATAAATCGCGCGCGCCCGCTCCAGCAGTTCCACGCCGGTGATGCCCGGCATGCGCTGGTCGCTGATGATCAGCGCCACCGGTTCGTCGCGCGATTTCAACTGGGCCAGCGTGTCCAGCGCGGCCTGCCCGCCGGCGGCGCGCATCACCCGGTAGGTATTGCCGTACTGCCGCCGCAGGTCCTGAACCACGGCCTCAAGCACGCTTATGTCGTCGTCAACTGCCAGCAGGATCGGCCTCGCCATAGGTAGAGTTTAGAGCCTCCCTGTTCCTTCTTAGTTAATGGATTCTACGGCGCAGGTACAAGGATTTGATGACTCAGGGAGCCTACAAGCTGTAAGCTCGGTCATAGATGTGCCCCGGGAGCCATAGGTCTGCGATGATGCCGAGGGTTGCCGAGTAAGCTGGTTCGGCAGGCAATGTTCGAAGAACGGGCACTGCCAAGAGCCGTTGCCTTTCAGCCGAAAGGGACGATGGGGTGAAGACAGCTCGGCCGAAGTTGAATGGATGCCGGTTTTTTTGAGTTGCCGGGTTGGAATTGCTGAGTATTTCCCGAGAGGGGTAAGGCAGTCAGGGCTAATACGATGAACAAAATCATCCTGGCCGATTCGCAAGCCATCTTCCGCGCCGGGACCGCCAAGGTTCTGGCCATGGACGAGGACATGCGCATTATTGCGCAATGTACCGACCTGGAGCGCATGTTCCACGCCATCACTACGTTTCCCGGTTCCATTGTGGTGTTTGCGGCCTCGCTGCAGCCGGATTTCGCGCGGCTCGCCATGCTGCTTGAGACCACGGGAAGCCGCGGCATTGTGGTGGTGGAAAACAACGAAAACGCGGCCAGCTTCGTGCAGCAGGGATTTCGCGGTGTGGTGTTTCGCAACGTGACGGGGACCGCGCTGGTGGAGTGCGTGCGGCGCGTCGCCGCTGGCGATACTTGGCTGCCCACCCAGACCGCGCAGCCGGAGTCGCCCGAGGAGGACCTGGTGGGCACGCGTGTGCGCGACCGCCTGACCCCCAAGGAAATGCGCATTGTGGCCCTCATTGTGCAGGGATGCAAGAACCGCGAGATTGCGCAGCGGCTCAAGACCACCGAACAGGTGATTAAGAATTATCTACGGTCGATTTACGACAAGACCGGCGTGGGCGACCGGCTGGAGCTGGCGCTGTTCACCATTCATCACCGGGTGCTGGCCAAGGCCGCCGCCGAAGCCGGCCACAAGATGGAAGCCGAGGCGCGGAACTCGCCGAGCGCGCTGGAGTAAGAAATTTCTGTTTCAAAATCCGGCTCTAAACCGGCTCACTCTCCACGACCGTTAATTTTTCTGCGACGCTCTTGGCCTGCGTAAACAGGTAGAGATAGTCCGGCCCGCCGGCCTTCGAGTCGGTCCCGCTCATATTGAACCCGCCGAAGGGATGCGCGCCCACCATGGCGCCCGTGCACTTGCGATTGAAATAGAGATTGCCGACGTGGAAGTCGCGGCGGGCGCGGTTGAGGCGGTCGCGATTGCTGGAGTAGACCGAGCCGGTGAGGCCATATTCGGTGTTGTTGGCTACGCGCAATCCCTCTTCAAAGCTGGCAACCTTGATGAGCGCCAGTACGGGGCCGAAGATCTCCTCCTGCGCAATGACTGCGTTGGGCGCGACGTCGGCGAAGATGGTCGGTTCAAGAAAATAGCCGCCGTCGCTGGTTTCCGGTGCGTTGCCGCCGGCAATCAGCTTGCCTTTCTTCTTGCCGGTCTCGATATAGCGCAGCATGGAGTTGAGCGCGGTCTGGTTGATGACGGGGCCGAGATCGGGATTGGTTGCCGGGTCGCCCACGGTGAGCGTGGCGACGCGCTCGCGCAGGCGCTCCACAAACGCATCGTAAACGGGTGCTTCAATGATGGCGCGGGAACAGGCCGAGCACTTCTGACCGCTGAACCCGAAGGCCGAAGCAACCACGCCTTCGATGGCGGCGTCGAGGTCGGCGTCTTCCGACACGAGGATGGAGTCCTTGCCGCCCATCTCGAGGATGGTGCGCTTGATCCAGATCTGGCCGGGCTGGGTTTGCGCGGCGCGCAAGTGAATTTCGAGGCCGACAGGCCGGGAGCCGGTGAAGGCGATGAAACGGGTCTTGGGGTGCTCCACGATGGCGTTGCCGAAGCTCGCGCCGGAGCCGGGGCAGAAGTTGACCACGCCGTCGGGCATGCCGGCTTCTTCCAGGACTTCGACGAAACGCGCGGCGATGGTGGGCGCATCGCTCGACGGCTTGAGAATGACCGAGTTGCCGGTGACGATGGAGGCAGCCGTCATGCCGGCCATGATGGCGAAGGGAAAGTTCCAGGGCGGAATGACCGCGCCCACGCCGAGCGGGATGTAGAACAACTCGTCGCGCTCTCCGGGATACTGGATGGGCGGCGTGGCCGCGGCCAGGCGCAGCGCTTCGCGGGTGTAGAACTCAAGGAAGTCGATGGCTTCGGCCACATCGGCGTCGGCTTCGGCCCAGTTCTTGCCGACTTCGTAGGTGAGCCAGGCCATGAACTCGAACTTGCGCTTGCGAATGATTTCGGCGGTGCCGAGCAGCAGAGACGCGCGCTCGTCAACCGGGGTTTTGCTCCAGGAATCGAAGGCGCGGAGCACGGCAGTCATGGCGGCATCCACCTGCGCGGCGCCGGCCTTCTGATGCACGCCGACAATTTGCGCTGGGCGCGCCGGATTGATGGAGCGAATGCGCTCGGCAGTTCTCAGGCGCTTGCCGCCGATGATGAGCGGGTAATCGCTGCCCAGGTGCACGGCCACCTCATCGAGGGCGCGGCGCATGGCGCGCGCATTCTCGGGGTCGTTGAAGTTAGTGAAGGGCTCGTTGGCAAACACGCCCTGGGGCGTGCGCGGCTTGATGATGGGAAGGACACCAGCGATAGGCATAACGACAACAGTTTACGGCAATTCGGAGGCATGCGTGAGGGGCAGGAGAGGCGGCAGACAGGTGGTTGACGGGCAGATCGCAATGGACTTATCTGCCGGCCAGGACGAAGGCAGGTCGCACCATGCTGCGTGAACGTTTTTCGACTTGACAGGGCGACCGGGCAAAACGTATATCTCAAAGCCTGATAGGGCCATCGGATTCCCCAAAATCCAACAACTGAGACGAGGAGAGAGGTCAATGAGGAGATTTCTGTTTTGTGCGATCGGGACGGCACTTGTGGCGGGGTGCCTGAGCGCGGGGCTGCCGGCGCGGGCGCAGGCCAAGGATGAGCAGGAGATTCGCGCGCTGGAGGACCGGTTTGCCGCAGCCTTCATCGCCAAAGATCTGGACGCGATCATGAAAGTGTACGTTCCGGGCAATGACCTGTTCGTGTTTGACGTGGGCGTTCCGCGGCAGCACGTGGGATGGGACGATTACAAGAAGGACTGGCAGGATTTTCTGGCCATGTTTCCCGGGCCCATCACGTTCACAATCAGCGACCTGACCGTGATGTCGGACGGCAAGATCGCGTATGGACACAGCATCCAGCATGTATCGGGGAAGGCCACGGATGGGTCGTCGATCGATATGACAGTTCGAGTGACCGACGTGTACCGGAAGATCGACGGGAAGTGGCTGATCGTGCAGGAGCATGTTTCGGTGCCGATTGACTTTTCTTCGGGCAAGCCGGTGCCGGACTTGATGTCGAAACCGTAAAGACAGGGAATAGGGAGTAGGGAATAGGGAGTAGAAAACGGCAAACGCCGTCAGCGGTCGGTGCTGCGCTTGCGAAAGACAATCTTCAGCTCGCGGCGCCAATGCTCGGCGAGGGCGAGCAGCTCCCACTCGATCTCCGGCGAGAGATAGCGCAGCACCGTCTCGTTGGCCGGGTGAATGCGCAACGCGGGCGCGGCGAGAATGAGGCGCGGCGGCAGCGGCGAGAGTTCGACGCCCGGAAAGTAGCCGCTGCGCGTGAAGGCTGAAAGCGGCGCTGTTGTCCCACGGGCGGCCTCGCGGTCGGCGTTGAGGGCGCGCACGCGCATCCAGTAGTCGAGGGCCTGCAAGGGAAGATGCAGGTCCTCGTCGGCTTTCAATTCCAGGACAATGAGGCGCGCGTTGCGGTCGAGCGTGAGCAGATCGAGCATGCCGCGATCGCCGGTGGAAAGCGCGGGGACCTGGTTGTAGACGAGATCGCCGTGCAGCTCGGGGAGCAGATCCCCGATGCGTGCGCGCAGGCGCGACTCGAGCCAGCGCTCGGGCGCCATGCGGAAGAGCGGATCGGTGTGCGCGCCGTCGGCGTGGCGGCTCAGAAAAAGCCGGCGCAGGAGATCGCGGCAGAGGTCTTCGTTTTCCGGTGTGAGCGGGGTTTCGCTCGGTCCCGCGCCGAAGGTGATTTCGTCTTCGCGCGCGAAGGAGTGGGCCGAGGCGCCGTGACGCACGCGGGCGAATTCCAAGCCATGCAACAGCAGGCCGGCTTCCGTCGCGGAGTGGGCGCGGATTTCGACGCGCTCGCGCGCGTCATCGGGGACAAGCGCGAGAAGACGGTCGATGCCGGCGTGGCAGCGCTCCAGCGCGGCGGCGGGCGAAAAGGCGTGGACGAGGCGCGATTCGAGGTTGCCGGTGTCGCGGAAGTCGACGGGGGCGAGTTCTTCACTGCGCTCATCGAGAGTGAAGATTTCAAAATTCGCGGCGGCGTGGTTGAGCCAGGCCATGCGCTCGGCGGTGGGACGCCACGCGCCAGCAGGAACCACGACCTTGAGCCCGCCGAAATGTCGGCGCGCGTCGGCGTGCTGGCGGCAGTAGTCGAGCCAGAGAATGCCGAGGGTGAGGACGCCATCGATGATGGAGGCGGATTCCGCGGCGCCTACGCCAATCACGGCATCGGCCGCGGTTCCTTTGAGCAAGCGGCCGCGGACGTAGGCGGGACCGAAGCTGTGCTCGAGATCCATGGCCGTGCGCAGGCCGTCGACTTTGCAGCCGATGAAATGCCGCGTGAGCACGCGCTCGAGGAGACGCTGGTAGTTGCGGCGCGCGGCGTCGCGGGCCGTGGGGGTACGGCGGTCGCTGGTGGGGGCGAGTTCGAGGAACTGGGGCCGGGCCGCGCCCATGCGGCGCGTGGCCAGGCGCAGGGATTGCGCGCGTTGCTTGACATCGACGACGGTGCGGACGAGATTGCGCTCGTCGCTCCAAAGCTGCAGCAGGCAGCGGCCGTGGGACTCTTCGACGGAGTAGCGCGCGGTGCGCATGTCGAAGAGTACGCGGCCGTCTTCAAGCAAGGCCGCGGCAGGGTGCGCAGCCAGATAGGATTCGATGATCGCGGCGAGTTGCGCGGGTGAGGCGATGGCGCCGGGGTCCCCGGCGGCGGATTCTTGCCGCTTGGCCAGGGCATCGGAGTCCCGTGCAGCGGCTTTTTGTCGATGCGTGATGGCGCCAGCGTGCATGGCGTTCCCTTACCACGCCATGCGCTGGCGCAGGCTGGTGATGTGGGCGGCGTGATGGCGGCCGTGCCACTCGTAGAGCGCAAGCGCCGCGGCCAGGTTTTGCCGGCCCATCTGTGGATGGTGGAAGCCGCGCTGGAAATCCTCTTCCGACATGGATTGCAGGAGGGCCACCCAGCGGGCGTGCAGCGCGTCGATGAAGACCAGCGAGCCATCGATGGGCAGGCGCGAGTCAGGCAGCCGCGCCCACGCGGCTTCGTCGTAGGGCTTGATGGTGGGCCAATCCTCGGTGAGCGCGAGCTTGAAGCGAATGACGGAGTTGGCGTGACTGTCGGCGAGGTGATGCACGACTTGGCGGAGGGTCCAGCCGCCGTCGCGATAAGGGGTGTCGAGCTGTGCTTCACTCAGGCCGGCGACCGCGGAGCGAAGGCGCTCGGGGAGCAGGCGCAGAGTTTCAATGTGCGCGGCGCGAACGCCGGGCAAGCTGGCGGCTGGCGCGCGGAAACGCCCCACGGGATAACGAAGATCGTCCTGATCGGTCATGGCAAAAACCTTAGCATGCCTTGACGGCTGGGCCAAACGCGATCAGGGAAAAGAGACACAAAAGCTGCTGCCCACGCGGAGGGGAACGTAGCGCGAAAACCGACGCCTACGACGTGTGGTGGTGATGATGGTGATGATGGTGGTGGTGATGATGGGACCCAGCAGCGAACGCCGGACTTGCAAACACCATCAAGAGCAGCGCTGTTGCAAGCAGTTTCTTCATAGGACGAATCCTAGCATGCTGCGATTTGCGGACGGAAGGGCACGGAAGTGGTACGTATCCAGAAGAGCAATGCGGCAGGTGCGGGCCTCCGGCCTGTCTGATTGTAGAGACGCAGGCAGCGTACACTGGGGTTACGATGATGCGGCACGAGACTTCCCCAAATCCGAGCCATCGGCGCTACTTTTTTCAGAAATTCGGCTTGACGGAGAGGCTGCTGGAGCGCTGCCTGGGCGAGGCATTGAGCGCTGGCGGCGACTACGCGGACCTTTACTTCGAGTCGGTTGCGGCCACGGCTCTGGGCGTAGACGAACAGATTGTGAAATCGGCGAGCCAGGGCACGAGCGCCGGGTGCGGCATCCGCGTGCTCAGCGGAGAGCGGACCGGCTACGCGTATACCGACAACCTGAGCTCGGAACGGCTGCTGCATGCGGCGCGCACCGCGGCGTTGATCGCGTCGGGGCCAGCGAAGCAGCCGGTGCAGGGATTCACGGAGACGCCGAGCGCGGATTTGTACCCGGTTCCGCTGGGCGGGTTCGACCTGGATCTGGCGGCGCGGCTGCAGCTGATTTTGCGCGCCGACCGCGCAGCGCGGGCGTTTGATCCGCGAATCGTCCAGGTGCGGGCGAGTTACAGCGAAGAGCTGCGGCGGATTTTGATTGCCGCGTCGGATGGGGCCTTCGCCAGCGATACGCAGCCGCTCTGCCGGTTGAATGTCTTCGTGATCGCCAAAGATGGCGCGGTGACGACGAAAGGCTCGGCGGGCGGCGGAGGTCGCGCTGGGCTCGAGCAATTCACTCTGTCCAAAAGCCCGGAAAATTTGGCCCACGAGGCGGCGCGCGGCGCAATTTTGCAACTGGGCGCGGTGCCTGCGCCGGCCGGCGAAATGGAAGTGGTGCTGGGGCCGGGCTGGCCGGGAATTCTGCTGCACGAAGCTGTCGGACATGGACTGGAGGCCGACTTCAATCGCAAGGGAATCTCGGCATTTACGGGATTGATCGGGCGGCCGGTAGCGAGCCCCAAGGTGACGGTCGTCGACAACGGAACCATTGCGGGAAGGCGCGGCTCGCTGAATGTGGACGACGAGGGATCGGCCACACAGGAAACCGTGCTCATCGAAGGCGGCGTGCTGAAGGGGTATCTATCGGACAAGCTCTCGGCGCGGCTGATGGGCATGCCGAATACCGGCTCGGGACGGCGCGAGAGCTACCAATCGATCCCCATGCCGCGCATGACGAACACCTACATGCTGGCCGGCGACGATGCGCCCGAAGATATTCTTCGCAGCGTGAAGCGCGGGCTCTACGCGGTCAACTTCGGCGGCGGGCAGGTGGACATCACCAACGGCAAGTTCGTGTTTTCGGCGTCGGAGGCGTACCTGATCGAGGACGGCAAGGTAACGGCGCCGGTGCGCGACGCCACGCTGATCGGCAATGGGCCTGAGGCGCTGAAGTACGTGTCGATGGTGGGCAACGACCTGAAGCTCGATGAAGGCATCGGGACCTGCGGCAAGGATGGGCAGAGCGTGCCGGTGGGCGTGGGCATGCCGACCATCAAGCTGGACAAGATGACGGTGGGGGGAACGGGAAGGTAGCGCGCTCCATCGCAGACCGGCACGCCGCGATCTGCCGCGCTACGTGTGCCGGCTGTACTCCGGCGGCCCGGCCATCACCATGCCGCTCTTCTGGCGGCCGTGGATGTACCAGCAGCACCAGCCGGTTTCATGCGCCTCGTCGCCGGGCGCGACCAGGTCGGTGTAGGCAACATTTCCGTAGAGGTAAATCTTCTCTTCCCAGTCTTCGACGCGCAGCACCTGCGTGGCATTCTCGCAAACCGACTTTACTTCTTCGCGGGTGAACGATTTGATGTTCGCAGATTCGCCGGGCAGCAAAAGGATCGGCGCGGCCGGGGCGGGGGGCTCCGCTTTGAACATTGGGACGTGCGGCAACTCGGACTCGTCCCGAATGATGGCAAGGCCTTCGGCGAGAGAGAGGATGCGGGCCGGCGAGCGGCCGCGGTTGGTGGCGACGACACTGAATCCGTTGATCACGCCGGGCGTGGGCTCGGCGGAGATGAGAATCCAGGGGCGTTCGGCCCTGGCCTGGTTCGCGGCGAAGAGCAGCGCCGCTTTGGCCGCGTCTGCGGCGGCCTGGGCAGCGGTTTCGGCGTAGCGGGTTTGGCGCTCGATCTTGCGCAGCACGGAGATGGCAAACAGGATCGACGGATACGCGAGGAGCAGGAGAAGCACTTCGGCAGCCCAGCGGAGGCGGTCGGGCAAAGACCACGGCGCGGCAGCAGGCGCGGGAGTAGCAATGGTGATGTGGGGCTGCTGGTAATCGCAGGGGCCGTTGGTGCAGGCCGGGCTTGCGGGTGTGCCGGAGGCGGATGGTCCGGGCGCGGCGGGTGCGGCGGATGCAGGCGCGGGCGTATTGGACTTTCTTGTCAAGGCAGGGGTGGCGGGCGCGGCGGGCTTGCCGGTTTGCGCCGGGCACGCTTCAGGCGCGAGCGCTAAACAGAGTAGCGCGGCGGCAGCGACCAGATGCTTCGAGGACATGGCGACAATGTAGCACAGCGGGGACGCGGGTTGGTCGCGCAATTTTGCCCGACCGCGCGACAATACAGCGCCAAGCGAATTCCGGCTCACTCCGGGCACCGGTCAAGGATTCCAAGATTGCGCGCCATGCGCAGGGAGATGCGCATGGGGATCTTATCCTGGTTGCCGAGGGTGAGAACAATGAAGGTCCGAAAAAAGAATTTCGTCCTGCCGAACTCGATTTCGTCCCACGGAATATGCAGCGGCGGATGGCCGATGCGAAAAAGGATCATGATCGAGACGTAGAGCGCGTCGTCTGCGGCAGTCAGGAGAACCAAACCGCCGTAGTAGCTCCAATAACGCATGTTGACCGAGATGAAGGGCCCGGTGCTCTCGATATCTCCGTACGGCTCGGACTGATATTTGAAACGCCGCGCAAGCGCGTGCCAGCCACTCACCCAGCTAACCCAAAAAGAGGATGCGCACCACAACGGAGCGAAAAAACGGCGAAAAAAGCTAATCCGAGTGGCGATGCGAGGTAGGATTCAATCGAGCTGACCTGCATTTCTTATGCGGCCTTCTCTCCGCTTCTCGCCCTGGATCTGGAAACCTTCTTCGCCGCCTTGAGAAGCACCCGCAGAGCTTCATTCACCGCATCGGCATCGGGGAATGCCGCAGCCACATCAGGCGCAAGCGTCACCATGACAACGTCTTTTGGGAAGCGACTCGCGTATTTGCCTCGGACACCGCCAGTCATGTCGTATTCGGGGCGCATCGTATCCCTGAGTCTTGTCAAATTAACCGCTCTCGTAGGCATCTCGTTCGCTCCGCGTAGGCCTCCTCGCGCTAATAATCCGTAATTCGTCTGGATCTTCAGTATGCGCGACAAGGATTAACCGCTGCTTGAATGATAGTCCAAGTGTTAGAAACCTGCGTTCGGACAATGAGTGATCGGGGTCCGGCTTCGTCACTGAAAACCAATCTTTGAATACCGTCTCCGCCTCTTCGAATGAAACCTTATGCTTACGAAGATTTACATGTGCCTTTCGCGGGTCCCAAATGATCTTCGGTTCTGAAGACGGCCTAGGCATCTGTCGCTACACGCCCACCGGAAACGGCTTGGGGCTCGACTCGTCGGGGCTGACGCCGGTGCGCCAGCGCTCGAAGCGGCCTTGCAGCAGGCTCATCAGGCCCGTGTACCAGTAGCCGATCACAAACAGGATGAGGAACGGCGCGGTGAAGTAGTTGTGATTCGAGAAGGTGTAGAGAATGGCCGCCATGAAGTAGCAACCGAGCAGCAGTTCGATCCACGGGGCGAGCTTGAGACGCTTGCGGTACTTGGCGGCCTGAGATTTCTGGCCCTTCTGCGCCACACGGTACTTGGGCGTGCGCACGAAGGCGCTCTTGATGCCCAACAGGGCTTCCATGACGGCCTTGGTATTGGTGACGGTGAGGCCGATGCCGAGGGCCATGAGGAACGGCAGATAGTAGAAGGTCCTTTTCCAGTTGTTGGGAAACAGCTCGCGCTGGCTCATGACGTAGAAAACCGCGATGGAGAAGCTGGACGCGGTGAAGAGCGGAAAGTCGATGATCAGCATCTGGAACCAGCCCTGGTAGAAGCGGCAGATCATGGCGGGCATGAGCAACGCCGACATGACGACCATGAGCGGATAGCTGAGATTGGCCGTGAGGTGGTAGACGGACTCGACTTTGTTGCGCCAGGGCATGTCGGAGCGGAAGACCCTGGGCAGAATCTTGATGCTGGTCTGGATGAGCCCCTTGGCCCAGCGCGCCTGCTGGGTCTTGAAGGCGGTCATTTCGATGGGCAGTTCCGAGGGGCATTCCACATTGGGCAGGTATTTGAACTTCCAGCCGGCCATCTGGGAGCGGTAGCTGAGGTCGGTGTCTTCAGTCAGCGTGTCGTGCTGCCAGCCGCCGCCGTCGGCAATGGCCTCGCGGCGCCACATGCCGGCGGTGCCGTTGAAGTTGAAGTACTCGCCGGTGCGGGCGCGCGCGCCGTGTTCTAAAACAAAATGCCCGTCGAGCAGGATGGCCTCGATCTGGGTCAACATGCTGTATTCGCGGTTGAGGTGCGTCCAGCGGGTTTGCACCATGCCGATCCCGGGCTCGGCGAAGTGATGGACGACCTTCATGATCCAGTCGGGCGGAGGCACGAAGTCGGCATCGAAGATGGCGATGAACTCGCCTTTCGCGACCTTGAGGCCGGCATCGAGCGCCCCGGCCTTGAACCCGTGACGGTTGGTGCGGTGAATGTAGACGATGGGATGGCCGAGGGCGGCGTAGCGGTCGACGATGGCGGAAGCGACGGCCGTGGTTTCGTCGGTGGAGTCGTCGAGGACCTGGATTTCGAGCTTTTCGCGCGGGTACTCCATGGCGCAGACGGCCTCGATGAGGCGGTCGATGACGAACTGCTCGTTGAAGATGGGCAACTGGACCGTGACGCGGGGCAACTCGGCAAAATGCCGGGGCGGGTTGGGGTCGTAGTTCTTCCGGTACTTGAAGTACTGGTAACACATGGTGTAGCGGTGAACGCCGTAGAAGGAGAGAAGAATCATCACCGCGAAGTAGGGCAGCAGCATGCAGGCGTCGAACCAATTCCAGGGATGCGGCAGCTTGGCGAAGGGGTCGTTGAGCAGCGCTCGGATGTAGCGATGGAAACCGCTTTGCGGCGCGAAGGCGAGGCACGCGGAAATCTCCCGGAGCAGCCCCCCGAGCGGGCTGGCAGCAGCAAGCTGGGGAGTGGAGAACGCGGCGATCAGGGCGTGAGCCTCCGTAGAGAGATTAGGTCCATTGTACGCGAAGGGGATTGGCAGCCGACTTCGCCTTTCGGAGGTCTGTGGGCAATACCACTTCGCTGCGCTCAACAATGGCCGGGGTTCTCAGTATGACGGCGACCTTTGGCGGCTCCCAGCCAAGGCGCCTAACTTGCTCGTGCAATAATGATCGACGATCTACTTGAGAATGTTCAGCCTTGCCTTATATATGGATCGGGCCAAACTCCGCTTTCCCTCACTGAGCGCTTGGTGCATGTCTTCCTTACCTCGAGGCTTGGTCGAAAAACACTACGCCGTGATCTGATCATCTATGCCATCGATGTGATCCGCGACGAGGCGTGGCACAGCAACCCCTCGATGACCTTGATGTCATCTCCATGCTGGCCCAGCAGGTTGGCCAAGGAGTGCCGGAAGATGTGCCAGCCGATGCTGGAATCGCCTGCGTGCAGTTGGCACCCGCAGAAAGCGCTCAGCTCAACAGAATCTTGCGGATCTCTCCTTCCGGATCGTCTTCCATGCGGCAGTGATTGTCCCACACCATCGTCTGGCAGCGCTCCGGGGTGCTTGGCTCCCAGACGAGGCCGGGCTGGCTGGGGTTGCCTGTGCGGGCGAAGTTGGCCCAGGCCGTGGCCATCTTTTTGGCCAGCGCCTGCGCCTCGGGCGTGTTGCCCGTGCCCTGTTCGCAGCGCTTGGTGTTGTCGAAGCAAAATTGAAGCTCGGCGGTGTGCCATGCGCCGGCGTCTTCGAGCATCGGCGACTGCCAGGTGAAGTAGTACGTGTAGACCGGAGCCGCCTGCTGGGCGCACTTCAAGTTGGCCATGCGCACCACATTGTTGCGGATGGAGATGCTATTCAGCATGGAGCCGCCGCACATATAGGAGAGCGTGCGGATGCTCTTTTCCGGGTGCGCCTTCTTCAGGGCGGCGGCGATGGCGGCTGCCTTGGTTTCGCCGTAGAGGCGGGTGAGCGAGGCCATCCACTCGGCCTCGGTGGGTTTGGAGCGCATGCTGTTGCCTTCTTCGCTGACCGAGCCAAGCAGCATGGGGATGTTCTTGGAAATCTCCGGCGCGGCTTCATTGAAGGCGCGCACGTTGATGATGCGGCCGTCCACGGTGGGACCGAAGCCGACACGCGGCGTTGTGCCCGGGGCGGCGAATGGACCCATCCCGGGCTTCATCGGCCCGTTGATTTTAGCGGCGGCGGCGTTGCCGGCCTCATTCAGCCTCGCCCACTCCATCTTCTGCAGGCTGGCGATGTCGTTGGGCTGGAGGCCGAGCTCGATCATCACCTGCCTGGCCAGCGCCTTGGACTGATCGGCGCTGGGATAATTGCCTCCGCCGCCCGACTGCACCGAAGCGCAATGGAAGAGGCCGGCAGCCGAAGGCATGCCCATCAGCGTGGTGACCTTGGAGCCGCCGCCGGATTGGCCGTAGATCATCACGCGGTCCGGATCGCCGCCAAAGTTGGCGATGTTGTCGTGGACCCATTTGAGGGAGGCGACCAGATCGGTCATGCCAACGTTGACCGAATCGGCGTAGGCGGGGCCGCCGATCTCGGAGAGGTCGAAGAAGCCGAGGATGTTGAGGCGGTGATTGACCGAGACCTGCACCACATCGTGATGCCTCGCCATCTGCGCGCCTTCGTGCGAGGGCAGCTCATAGGACGAGCCGAAGCTGAAGCCGCCGCCGTGATAATAGACCATCACTGCCCGCTTGCCGGTCAGGCTGGGCGTCCAGATGTTGAGCTTGAGCATGTCCTCGCTCATGTAGCCGTCGTCCCAATCCTGAATAAACGACTGCTCGATGGCTGTGAAGTCATGCAGATGCTGAGGGCAGTTGGGGCCGTAGATCAGAGCGGGGTATTCGCCATCCCAGGGCTTGGGGGCTTTGGCGGGCAGCCATCGATTCTCGCCGCCGGTGTTCTGACCATAGGGCACGCCCTTGAAGGTGAAGACACCCCCATCGAGGAAGCCGCGCACCTTTCCGTATTGTGTTTTCGCGACCGCGCTTTTTGGCGTGGTGCAGTTTCCCGGCTCCTGATGCGCCGCGGTTTTGGTGCTATCCATCGCAACTCCCGGCTTGCTCACGGCTAAGCCAAGGCCCGCCGTCGCAGAAAGCCGCAGGAGATCGCGACGATTCAAACTTACGCCATTACGAGAATCTGGACTGGACATGGTGACTCCTTCTTAGTTCTTGTTCGGCCCGCCTGGCGCCCACCGCCTGTGCATGCCGGCAAATAGCCTGCGACAAGCGCCCGGAGGGAATGATTGTTGGAAAACGATTACTGCAACGAACCCTGGAACCCCTTTTTCGTCATGTCAAGCCGCGAACGGCTTTCAGAATCCTGAAGTGTCTTTGCCGCGCCCAGATTGAGAGTCGGCGAGGCACACGAGAAAATCCTGAGCGTGAGAAAGCACGATGGACCCATCAGGATTGGGTCGCCTGCGCGATCCAATCCTGCGGCTTGTGCCGGCCAAGCGTGAGGTGCAAGCAAACCGGCTCGCCTTTTGGCAGGTGCAGGTCGCATGAGGTCGCATCCGGCGCTGGCGTCTTCGTCAACACTCCGGCCGGCGCCGAGATCCTCTCGATTCCGTGCCGGACAATCAGCGTGACGTCCTGGTCCTTGAGCGAGGTAATGGTGACGTCTGCGGTTCTTGCCGGCATATCCCATGCCAGCGTGTCGACCCTTGCAAAGGATCGCGCCAGCATCCCATGGATGGATCCCTTTTCGAGCGAGCCGGGAAGGGCGGGCAGGATTTCGATGACGCCAGGCCGGGAGTAGAGGAGCATCTCCATCACGATCGTAGGAATTCCGCCCTGTGCATCGGGCATGGGAAAGGCCCAGGGGTCGTGAGAACACCGGAGCGTCGTGGCGACGTAGCCCTGCTCGATCAGTTGCCGCAGCTCGGTGTCGACCATGTAGCAGTCCTTGAGCCGCGCCCCAACTAGGGCGCGATGGCAGCGGCCATGAGCGGCCAGCCTCTCCGGCACCCGCCTGCGGTCAGCCATCATCGCGGCCAGAGCCAGTTTCGGCGTGCGATCGGGATCGATCTCGTCGCCCGGCCAGGCCCCATACAGATGGGAGACATGGCGATGGCTGTAACGCTCTTCGAGCGTGGGCCATGCCCATTCCTTCAAGGTGCCGTCGGGCTCCATCAAATACGGCGGCATCTTGGCCAGCATGGCCTTCCACTTCGGGATACTGTCGGCGTCGCTGCCCAGAAGCTCGCACGCATCAATCAAGTTGGTGAGCACCTCGCGGCAGACCGTAATGTCCATGGTGGCATTGATGGCGATCATGGCCCCCGGGCCGGTGTTGGCAGGGTTGTTCTCCGGCGAGAAGGATGGGGCGAAGATGTAATTCCCATCCTTGCCGGTGACGGTCAGGAAATCCTCGTAGAACAGCGCCAGCTCTTTATATGCCGGCACGATACGGTTGCGCAGGAAGTCGATATCACCGGTCGTCAAATAGTGATCCCAGAACGGACGGACACACCAGCCTCCGGCGGATAGCCAATAGGGATGAGGCCAGATCTCTCCGGTCGACTCGGCCCAGGAGTAATGGAAAGAGACACCGACATTTTGTTGCGGGCAGAGGGAATAATGGGTTCCGCGCATCCCGAAGATATTCTTTGCGTTCACGCGGAAGTCCGGGGCCAAGCTCTCCATCCAATTGAAGTAGGCATCGATGCCTTCGCGCAAATCGGCCTGCACGCCAGGGGCAATTTGCAGATTGATATTGGCATTAGTCTCGGCCAGCATCGAGGGATATTTGCCGCTGGTGTACATGAACCAGTAGCGCCCCATCTGAAAGATCTTCTCCAGGAGTGCCGGCGAGTAGTCCGGCCGCGATCGCTGATCGGCCAGAAGTTCCTCCGAAGACATTCCATATTGAGAGGCGCCGCCAAAGTCCACCGTGACGCGGTTCATGGCTTCCGACTGGACCTTGCGGTGCCGCTCAAGGATTGCGTCGTAGTCGGGGCTCAACTGCTCGACGGCGTGCCGCAGCGCTTCGACCTGGGCCTCGCTCGAGTCGGCGAACCATGCAATGCGGGTCAGCAGCATCACGGAAGACGCGTTCTCGACAACCAGAGTGTCGCCATCCATGCGGGCCGAGCCGCCGTTGCGCGCCACACGCACCACACCGGCGTAGCCGCTGTTATCCACGGAGGGATCCAAACGGCACTTGTAAATGAGCCGCTCTTCGTTGAAGTCCTGCTCGACTTCGCTCTCCCCGATATTCCCCCCGAACAATCCTCCCAGACGCCTTCCCCTCGAGTATTTCTCGATTGCGATGCGGGCATTCACCTGCTGCCCATGTGGGGCGGTGAGTAATTGCACCACGACATCGTCAGGCCTGGAGGTGAAGGTCTGACGAACCCAGTCGCCACGCTCATCGCTCCAATGCACATTCACCTCACCGCTCTCGAAATTGACAGTGCGCAGATAATCCTTGACCGACGCGGTCTTGGGAAGATCGAGACGCATCATGAATGCCGGGACTGTGGGGTGCGGCCCGGTGTTCTGTTTGATGGGGCCCTTGTTCATTTCCTTGAACGCAAGTTCAATGGCTTCCTGGTATTTCCCGTCCAACACCATTTGCCGCACTTGCGGAAATACGTCCGCGGCTTTGGGAGCCTCAAAAGGCCTCTTCCACGGCACAAGAAGGCTTTCGTGGTGGAAGAGGATCTGCTCCGAGTACGGATCGCACGTCACCTCGATCACCATGTGTCCATTGCCGGAGGTAAGCCCCTCGCTGACCGTCGTGCCGGGAATCGTGCTCGCGAAACCTTGCCGCGGAACAATGTCGCGGCGCAGCCGTTCCGAAAGCGGCATCGGCGAGACCTTCACTTCGGGCGACAGATACGATGATGCGAACACCGGCGGCTTGGGCGAGAATGCGCCTTCCGGAGTGCGGCCATGACGAGAAGTTGATATGGGACCGTCAGAAGCGGGACCCGCTTTTGACGCAGGCGGAATGGAAACCGGGGGCGAGTCGTCTGGACTCTGTTCGCCTGCCGTTGAGGCCTGGAGCACCTGCTGAGAACCGGCCAAAGCAATAGCCGCCGCAGTGCTGGTCTTCAAGAATTCGCGCCGTTTCAATCTGCACCTCCCTCTTTGCGATCAACTCCTTCACGCGCTTATGTTGAATTCCATACACGCAGAAAATCCGGTCTGCCATCATCGCGGCCAGAGCCAGTTTCGGCGTCCGATCCGGATCGATTTTGTCGCCCTGCCCCCTGACTCCGAACCCGTTCACACACTCTCCCATGCCGAGACGCAGTCCACAGCCGACGTCATGTGGGCAGTATCTTGAAACAGTATGCGTAGCGGCAGGGCGGATTTTGCGGGATCCAAATCCTCAGTCCATCTGCATCTCTCGTCCACCTGACATCACTCTTCGCCCCCAGCAATTCCACCTTGCCAATCTGCCGCTCGTAGTACGGTGCCGTGCTTGCGAGCGATTTGATCAACACCTGGTTGTCTGAGGGCCAGTCCAAAGCGAATGCGTACAGAACATCCCCTTTGGTTGTGAAGCGTATGTCCGTTTGATCGAATTTGTATCTGGAAAGTTGATATGCCGCAATGCCTTTGACTTCGGTTGACGGCCCTTCACCGAAAATCTTCCAGGGACGAGAGCCTTTGATTGCCTCGCTATTGATCTGCTGCCACTGGGCAAGCTCTTCCAGGAAAGCGAGCTCATCGCTGTCGGGCTCTCCGTGGCCGGGCAAGGGAATACTCAAGAGCAGGTTTCCATTTTTGCTGACGATATCAACCAGGAGAGGAATCATCAGCGAGGCCTTCTGGTAAGTATGTTTCTCGAAGCGCGCGCGGTTGTAGTGCCAATCCCCAATACATGCTTCCGTCTGCCAGGGCTTTTCCTGAAGCTTATCGGCAAGCGACATCTCGAAGTCGCGCGTCAGCGTGCCCCAGATCGGCTCATCGACCTCTTTCAGATCCACCACGCCTTCCAAACGCCCCGCGTGAGTCTGGATATTTTTGTTGTAGTAGTAAGCCATGATCTGGGGCGCAACGTCCGGAATGCCCAACCAGACCTTCAGATCCGGGGCGCCGGTCCCGCCATCGTCAAAAGTGAATCTCGCTCCATCGTCGAAGTTGAGGATGTCCGGGCTGTAGCTATCGATCACATCCTGCACGCGCAAGAGAAATTGCTGGACGAACTCCGGGCAGGGAGTGTTTTTCAGGTGGGGTTTGCCATTGATCATCTGAGGGTCCATGCCCTCCCACCATTTGCCCCTGCCGTCGGCGATCGTCTGCATGCCGTCGTAGGGAACACCGGCCAACGGTCCCGTGGTGTCGCTCTTGTAGCGGACCGGGAGAAACTCATCCCACACGCGATGCGGCGTTCCGTGGTAGCTGACCCCGAAGCGCAGTCCGTTTGCCCGCGCCACCTTTGCCCAGGTCCCAACGATGTCGCGCTTCGGGCCGACATTCACGGCGTTCCAAGGCTGGTGTTTTGAATTCCAACAATCGAAGTTATCGTGGTGAGTAGCCAGGGAAACGAGATATTCCGCACCTGCCCGCTTGTAAAGCTTGACAAGCGCATCGGGGTCCCAGCGATCCGCTTTCCATAAATGACAGATGTCCTTATATCCGAATTGCGACGGGTGCCCATATTGCTTGACGTGATATTCATATTGCCGGGAACCCTGCATGTACATATTCCGCGCGTACCAGTCGCCCTGCTCTGGAACACACTGGGGGCTCCAATGCGCCCATATCCCGAACTTCGCATTCCGAAACCACTCCGGGCACTGATAGGACTTGAGAGACTCCCAGAATGGCAGGAAGGGGCCCTGCGGAAGTTCTCCCTGAAAGAACTGCGAATCTCCCGATGCATGGGCCATGCGGGCCAGCGCGAATATGGAGAGCCCGCCCATGAAGAACGATCTGCGATTCATTGTTGAATCCCTCCCTTTCGGGTATTCATTGGCGTTCTGGCTTGTCCAATTGGCACGATCCAAATCGACATGAAAGTGACATCGATCGCGCAATCCTTACGAGTGCCGCCCCGATCGCTCTCACAACCATATGGTTTCGTACTCCTGCACCAATCTATGCGTCACCAGTCAATACCGATGAGGGTCGAGGCCGATTCAATGAACCGGCCTCTCAGCTATTCGGGGAGGTCGACCTGGCCTTCGATCTGGATATGCCCGCTGACACCTAGCGCTCCCCTATCAGGCTGGCCTCCACCTATGCTGACCGTGTATTCGCCGGGAGCGATGATGGGATGGCCCTCCTCGGTCACCATACCCAGATCGCGGTCCTTCAACTCGAAATGAACCCTCTGGTTCGCGCCCGGTTCGAGATGAATGCGCTCAAATCCGCGAAGCGCAATGAGGGGCGCACCCTTCACGGGAGGAAACTTGAGATAGACCTGGACTACCTCATCTCCCGCGACCTTGCCGGTGTTGGTCACCGTCACATCGGCGCCCACAGGCTGCCCCGCAGCCACAGCCTTCGCCGGAAGACTGAGGTCGCTGTAGCTGAACGTCGTGTAGCTGAGTCCATACCCAAACGGATAGAGCGGCTTGCCATTGAAGTATCGGTAGGTGCGGTTGGCCATCGCGTAATCCTCGAAGTTGGGCAACTGGTTGACGCCGGTGTAGAACGTAACCGGTAGCCGTCCCGCAGGATTGTTCTTGCCGCTCAGCGTCTCGGCGACTGCCGCTCCGCCTTCTTCGCCGGGGTACCATGCTTCGAGAACGGCGTTGGCATGCGCGTTGATCCAGTTGACTGCCAAGGCGCTGCCATTGATGAGAACAACGGCGAGAGGCTTGCCGGTGGCTGCCACAGCTTCGACCAGTGCTTCTTCCGGCTCGGGAAGATCGATGCTGGTGCGATCTCCGCCTTGGAATCCCGGTATGTTCACCGGCATCTCTTCGCCTTCAAGCGAGCTGGTGATTCCCACGACGGCAATGACGGCATCGGCATTCTTTACTGCGGCAACTGCCTCGGGCGAAGGCGCGTCGTTCGCCTTCGTCCAGATCAGTTGCGCCTGTGGTGTGCCGCCTGTGCTGGCCATGGTGCCGAAGTTCAGGCTCAACGCAGCCTTTTGTCCTTTCTCCAGGTGAACGCGGCCAATACCGGCGCCAACTTCCTCGCCACTGAACATCGTGGCCACCTGCTTGTCGTCAATCGACAGTCTGGCGAAGCCGCGGCCACGCACGCCGACGAGGTAGTCGCCGGAATCCGGGACCGTAATGAATCCCGTCCAATGGACGCCGACGGTCTTCTTTCCTGCAACCTCGGGAGGCAGATTGTCGCCCGTCAGATTGACATTGGTTTCGGTGCGGGTAGCAAGCACGGTTGGGGGCGTTCCCATGCCCGGCCGGCCCATGGACTCGCTGTATTCCGCCTTCAGACCCGGTTTTCCATCGGGAGTAGTGAGAACACTGTCCGGCACGGGGCTTGCATCCGTGCGCAGGAACTGGGTTCCCGGAACAAAGGTGATGTTCGCGTTGGGGAACTCAGCATGAAGGCCTTCCAACACGGAGACGATATGCGTCGGCTGGCCGGCATAGTTGCCGATCAGGGGCCGTGTCTGGTCGGCGAGCGGGCCAACCACAGCGATCTTTCTGATCCCCGGTTTGAGCGGAAGCAGACCGTCATTCTTGAGCAGGACCATGGCCTCATTGGCGAGTTTGCGAGCCAGGGCGCGGTGTTCTGCGCTGTCCAGTTCCCTGGGGTCGATCCTGGTGTAGGGAACCATGTCCGGCGGGTCAAACATCCCCAGCTTGATGCGCGCGGTGAAGAGGCGCACCACCGCGGTGTCGATGGCGCTCTCCGGCAGATAGCCCTCCTGCACAGCATCAATATATGGCTTATAGTCCGAGTTGTCTTTCAGGCCGGGGCCGCCGCCAAAGCACTCATTGTCCATGCCGCGGAGGAGCGAAATGGCCGAGGCCTGAGCCTGCGATACCCGGTAACGATGGTCGGTAAAGATATCGCGCACCGCACCGCAGTCGGAAACGACGTATCCCTGGAAACCCCAATTCCCGCGCAGTTGATCCTGCAGCAGATGTTGATTCGCGCAGGCAGGCTGGCCGTTGATGGCGTTGTAGGCACACATGATCGACCCCGCATGGCCTTCAACAACCGCCGCCCGGAACGCCGCCTCATACGTATCCAGTTCGTCGTGTTTGCTTACATCCACATCGACGAAGTGACGGGTGGGTTCCGGTCCGCTGTGCACGGCAAAATGCTTGGGCGTCGAAATCGTGAGGTAGTATTTCGGATTATCGCCCTGCATTCCGGTCACGAAGGCGACACCCATCCGGCCGGTGAGAAAAGGATCTTCTCCATAGGTTTCCTGGCCGCGGCCCCAGCGCGGGTCGCGGAAGATGTTGAGGTTTGGCGCCCAGAAATCGAGGCCTCCCATAATGCCGACGTGCCCGGCCTTTACATCCTGCACATGCTTGATGCGCCCCTCAATGCCAATATCGTGCGCCATGGCATGAATTTGCGGTGCGTCAAACGTCGCGGCGAGGCCGATTGGCTCAGGAAATTCTGTTACGCCGGTATCGATGACTCCGTGCAGCGCTTCGCTCCACCAGTTGTAGGCCGGGACCTGCAGCCGTGGAATGGCGCGGGCATCATTCACCAGTTGCGAGGCCTTTTCCTCCAGAGTCATGCGGCTTACGAGGTCAGTGGCCCGCTGCTCGGGCGACAGCTTTGGATTCATGTAGGGGAGATTCGCGGTATCCTGGGCCACTGCAGATTGTAGAATCGGGCCAAAGAAGAGCATTCCAATACACGCGACGATCAATGCAGCCACTCGCGTCATACAGTTTTTCATGCCTTTTCTCCAGGTTCGATCGGGGCGGCCGACCTACTTCATTGCGCCGTTTGAGTGATCGCGAACCGATAGATGTTCACGCTGATTGGCGCCGCCGTAATCGTCCCGGGAGCGTCGCCGATCGCGATCTCTTTCACTTCCACCTGCGGCGCCTGGCCCACACGGTTGACGGCGGTCAGGCTCTGTCCCGTCAGCAGCCACAGTTTCGACGGCCCGCCCAGATGCACGCCGCTGACGCTCAGATCGAACTTCTGCTCCGACTCCGTCGCATTCACGACGGAGAGGACCAGGTACTTGCGATCCGGCGAAAGCGCCGCGAACATGTCGAGCGGATAGGTCGGGCTGCCGGAGGTCTTCTCCGGCTGGTCCGGGCTGCCTGCGGGAAACTTCGGCGCCGGTTGTGGCGAATTCCCGGTGAGTGCGACCGGAATCGATCCGCCCCCTAAGTGCTCGCCATACAACTGATACAGGAGCCCCAGCGCGTTCATCGTCGCCGAGGTGCGGTTGAAGTCGACCAGCGCGACGCCCGTAGTCTGCGCCGCCATGGTCAGGAAGTCGGTGTACCGGAGCATCTCGTTCAGGATCATCCCGTAAGCAAGGTCCTGGCGAAGCGTCATTCCGCCAAACGGGCCTCCGCCGCCGGGTGTGGCGTTGAAGTAGGCGTACTCGTCGATCGACAGCGGGATCTTTTTCTCCACCATCGCTGGGAACCGCTTCTGGTACCCCTGCCATTCTTCGGCCTTCAGGCGTACGGTGTCGGCCGCATAACGGGACGACTCGAGCACCGACATGTCGACTTTCACATACGCATCCTCATTCGGCTTGTCTGCGCCAAGGC
>Ga0326727_10003210_pt1 | contig 53028 bp, 36 predicted proteins | sample MB2enrmetagenome_FD_207643 | JGI IMG/M metagenome (GOLD analysis project Ga0326727, IMG submission 207643) | Lab enriched peat soil microbial communities from McLean, Ithaca, NY, United States - MB29MY | ecosystem: Environmental > Terrestrial > Soil > Wetlands > Peat | place: USA: New York...
CACCGACGGAGCATCCGGCGCCGAGAACCCCAACCTTCCGGCGCGCCGACTCCGTCCCAGGGCTCTGGTCAAAGCGCCCAGGCGCTTCAGCACAGGTATGGGAAGCGTAGATGAAATACCCCTGGCCACGGGTGCTCGACCATCTGCAGTTTCTTGACAAAGTTCGCAGCCCTTTGGGCGTTGACGGACAGGATGTCGAAGAGTGCCTGGTCGTGAGCGCTAGCCAGACTGTAAAACAACCCACCGTAGTTCCATGCGCCCGCATTGCAGAACCGGATTACAGGCGCGAAGGAGCCAGGGACCATCACTGGTGCGACAAACCGCTGATATCGGGAATGCTCGTCAGCAAGCACGCGAATCGCCGCAATCTTGGCAACGGCGTAGGAGGACGGAGCACCCTTCTTGTCTTCGACGGTAATCCTAAACACAGATGTGTCGGATAATCCTCCACCTAAGGGTCGAACTTGGATATTTGCGCCTGAGGTAAGCCGGCCGAACAACTGGAGTATGCGGCGTTGAGAAGGCGTGAGACGGAGTGACGCAACGCCGGTCGAGATTTCAATCGATTCCACCGCGGCAAGTTGGTCTGCGACATCCGTCACGATCTTCAGGCATTCACGCATCTGATCCTTGTGGAGATACCGCGTTAGGTGCACCTCCGCGCCAGAACCCCAGACATCGCATTTGGTAGACTTTTCGTACAAATCTGTCGCGAGCTGGAGCGTGCCAAACCCAGAGAAAACGAGCACGGGTGTTCCTTCGGAATGCTCCTGCACATAGGCATGTACAGCAAGCCCGTGAGCAACATCAGCATCTAGTGCGCCGTCTGTAGTTGGCAGCTTTAGATCATTGATGACCAAGTCAAAGAAGTCCGTCTGCAGTAGCTGAAGTGCCGCACCGCTGCTCCTAGCGATCTTGACCGTGACCGCTGGAATTGTCTCCAGTTCTTGCTGAAGCGCCTCCAAGGTGCTCGGATCATCTTCAACAATCAGCACTTTCATATCGCATGTGGCCAGCGGAATTCGAAGCGCGCGCCGTTCGGCGACCGTGGTGCGAGCTCGAGAGATCCATTCAGAGATAACGCTGCCCTTTTCGCCAGCGCTAGGCCCATACCGAGATGATCCTTCTTTGTGGTCGTGCCGATCTCAAAAACGTTGTGACTACCCACGGGCAGGCCCGGACCGCGGTCCAGCACAGTGATCCAGTGGTCGCGGTCGGTTGAGCCCCAGCTTACGACGACGGGCTCCGCCGCCTGCACTGACACGGAGGCCTCTATCGCATTCCGAACGCCATTACCAGCAACTAGTCCGACGAGGGTGCTGGACCCCATGATAAGGAACGGCTTCTGCCCCGCCTGTTCGACCTTCACTGAGAGATTCGTCGCTTCAGATGTTACTATCTGGTCGAGCAGGGCCGCCATATCAAACTCAGCGAACACTGGTGAGGAAGCGGCTTGACTCAGCAGATCGATTGCTGCCACCAGCCGCCCAAGACGGGTAAGCTCTACGGAGGTCTTACTCTCCTTAAGATTCTGGAGCTCTTGCGAAGCATAGAGGTTCAATCGGCCCAAAATGGGTCGGATCTCATGAAGCAACCGTTGCGTGGTTTCTTCCACCGCAGCCGCATGAATTTCCTCGATTATGCGATCGTCTTCTCCTTCCGCAGCGAGCTGAATTGGTTTGTCCAGCGCCTCACCCGTCAATACTTTGATAGCCTTGGTGAGCGCCTTCTTGGTCCACGAATTGGTTTCTGTGGCCAGGACAGCTTGCAAGACTTCAACGTCTCCTGCTTCTCCGCAGTGCTCCAAGCCTCTAGTGGCACGGAGGCGATCATCTGCGGCCCGAGACTTGAGCAGCTTAAGGGCCTCAGGGCGCTCCATGGCCTTCCCTGCTATGGTAAAAGCGGGCGCGTCGGTCGAATGCCTCAATTCCTCCCTCCATCAGGGAGGTAATCGCGTTAACGCTTGCGGGATCGTCTAACCCTCCTGCGTACCGGACAAAACCGCGGGCACCATCCGATGCCATCACGATCACTCGATCTGCCTCCCCTAAGACAGGAATGTTCGCGTTGTGCGTCGCAAAAATGAGCTGGCCTTCTTGCTTCCTCTGTGAGATCGCTTTGACAACCGTGTCGACGATAAAAGCGTTGTCTAGATTGTCCTCCGGTTGGTCCACGATCAGCGAAAGAGGACGCTGCTTCAGTAGAAGCGGTAAGACAACGGTGCATCGCTGCCCTGTTGATAACTCTTCGGTGGTCTTATACTCTTTACCGTCCAAGAGACAAAACAACACCCCATCCTCGACAGGCGCAGTAAGTATGCCTTCTACGCCTTGTTCGTTAATGCGCTCTATTATTCGGGCTGCACGTGCCATAGTGATGCCTGTGGCATCCGCGAGCGCTTGCACATCTTCATTTTCAACGGCCTCAACAAACTCGCTTGGGCTCATTTGGCCAGCGATCATTGGCGCCACCTCGTTGAACCGTAGACCGCTGCCGCGGAGAGCGCCAACGATTGCACTGGCATATTCGCTGTTTTGTCCGGCTTGCTGAATTGACAACCGGATCTGTGGCCCCAACTCGGCATTGATGTCCTTAATAATCTTCGCCCGCTCGTCGTAACGTCGGGCACGTATTGCATCGAGCTGATCGAGGTAACCTTTCCTTTCGGCTTGAATCATTCTCAGCCGTTGTACCTTTGCCTTCTCCAGCTCACGCAGTGCCGACTGTTGGCCGATCCGTTCCTGAAGCGCCGCAAGCTTTTTGGCGATTTCGCCGGCTCCTTGCTTCAAGGAATCAAGTTGCCGGCGAAGCTCACGCCCCTCAGTGCTGTATTGGACAGCCTGCTGCGTATTTTCGGCTGCCAGGCGATTCACTTCGGCGATGGCTTTTGCCGCCTCTTGCTCTGCCGCTTGTAGATTCGCCAACGCCGCTGCAACAAACCCTCGTGCAGCGACTAACGGATCATCTTTGGATTTCGCAGCTGCTGGCCAGGTATCCAACGCGAACCTCCCGGCAAACTGCGCCTGCAGTTTGTTTCTCCACTGCTGCAAACTCTGCAGGGCACGGTCGAACACCGCCCCCCGGACCGCCAGCGCTGCCAGCCAGCTGTCCAACTGCTGAAGGCGTGCTGTTTGGCTAGCAGCCTTCTGAATGCTGCTGAGCGCCGCCTCATGTTGCTTCTTTAGAGCCTCCGTCTCTTTGACCTGCAATTCGAGTTCGGACAGTTTCGCGCGAATGGACTTAAGCTCTTGATTCGTGGAGCGACGCTCTTCGGTTTGTGACCGGATGTAGGAGAGCAATCGTTCTTCCTCCCGTGAGCTTGACTGAGCGGTGGGGCGGATGCTGTCGATCAGCTTCAACCGGCTGGCGGCACTTAGCCCGACTGATTCTATTTCATTTTGTGAGAGAACGACAGGCGCCGTAACCTTCACTGCCGTATTCGTGCTGGTCCACTGGTCAGCCGAACGATTAAGCGTTATCGATTCGACTCCGGTCGCGATGGAGACTGCGACGCTGCCTGACCCAAGAATCGATAGAGCGTGCTCACGCGCGCTCTGCGCACCTTTCTCAGTCAGAGCGGTCGAACCAAGGCAGAATCGGAGGAGTTCAATTACCGAGGTTTTGCCGGCTCCTCTAGCGCCAACGAGGACGTTCAAACCATTGGCAATCCTCAGATCAAGCCCATCGAGGAAGCCGCCTTCAACCTGAATTCGTTCGATGATCATTTATAGCCGTTTATGTTCCGAGGGCGTTGCGCCTGCATTCAACTATAATCCTCAACAAATGCAAGTTCGTTCTCGATAGCAAATAGTGGCGGCATCGGCGACAAGATCCCCTTTGAACCGACCGCCGAAACACAACAAGATCGGGAGCGTCATGAAGGCGTCCCGGCTAGCCAGTTTCACTTCTTACACTTTATGGCAGTCAGTAGGGCGATTTTCTGGGCCAGCCGGGCCTGGTGGTCAAATGCTAAAGGTTCAACGCTAAAAGATCAAGGGTGGCTGGTTCGGCCAGGCTTAATGTCCTTCCAGCACCATCAGCCCGGGACAGTTGCCGGTCAGGCTCAGAAGGCAATGCACAATGCAGAGGGAAGGAATGCAGAAGAGAATTCGTCTGGCGGGTTTCTTGCTCCATCCGGACGCATGGAACAACACGCCGGGGAAGGTTGAGGGCTGAGGGTTGAGGGTTGAGTGCGACGGCACCCTTGGCCAACTGGTGTTTCCCTGTGTGCTGGCGGTCGCCTTCTGGCGGAAAGGCCAGCCGCTCGGCTTTGCCGCCGCCTGCATTTGGTTCTTCGAGAACTGGTTTAATATCGCCCGCTACCTGGCCGACGCCCGGGCGCTGGAACTGCCGCTGGTGGGCGGCGGAGACCACGATTGGAACACGATCCTCACCCGGTGGGGCCTGCTGCAATATGACACGCGGATCGCGGCGGTCCTGCGACTGGCCGCGTGGCTCGGCATCGCCGCCACTTGCGCATGGGTGGCCTGGCGTGCCTGGCGGGATCGCTGCCGCCTGGCCGCAGAGCCGGATCATTTCGCTGCGGCCTGATGTTGGAACGGGGAGACAGGAACACGGCGATCATGCGGCAGACGGCACGGGTTTGCCCAAGCGAATAGCCGCTCCGGAGCAGGGTGGACACGCGGTTTTCTGAATAAATGGCGGTTCGTCCTGCGTGCGAAGTCATGAGGCCCATCCCAACGGCTTTGGCCACCGCCCGCTCAATATGCAACTGCTGGCCAGCTACGCGCGTGCAGGGCGGGATGGTCACAACGCTCCCGAAGGCTCGAAAATCCTCTGCGGTCAGTCGCCGAAGCCACCCCGAGGCTACCCCGAGGCCACCCTGAGGCCACCCTCAGGCCATCTGGTAGCCAACCGGTAGGCACCCCGAAGCCACCCTGAGGCTAACCTCAGGCTCCCCTGAGGCTACCCCGAGGCTACCCCGAGGCTACCTTGGGCGGCTGAGCCGGGATTCGTCTTCCTGCTCGACCACGCGAACCTGCTCTTTCATGAGGCGGGCCATCCAGTGGTTGGCCTGTTCAGTTCACGGCTGGAGCCTTACGGCGGCACCCTTGGCCAACTGGTGTTTCCCTGTGTGCTGGCGGTCGCCTTCTGGCGGAAAGGCCAGCCGCTCGGCTTTACCGCCGCCTCCATTTGGTTCTTCGAGAACTGGTTCAATATCGCTCGCTAACCGGCCGACGCCCGGGCGCTGGAACTGCAGTTGGTGGGCGGCGGGGACCACGATTGGAACACGATCCTCACCCGGTGGGGCCTGCTGCAATATGGCACGCGGGTCGCGGCGGTCCTGCGGCTGGCCGGCGGGCTCGGCATCGCCGCCACCTCCGCGTGGGTCGCCTGCCGCGCCTGGCGCGATCGCTGCCGCCTGGGCCCGCAGCCGGATCGGCTCGCTGCGGCCTGAGCGGCTGCGCCAGTGTCAGCCGGAAGAGGAGTGTTCTGAAGGCATAAGGCTGAAGGCGCGGGCGACCGAGGTTCGCCGCAAGGCGCGTTTACTTTCGAGACCCGTTTGCCAGTCCAGGTTCATGACCTGCAATTCCAGCCTGCGCGGGCGCGAGTTCCATACCAGTGCCGGGGTGGGGGGCAATCCCGGGTTGGACAGGGGCGGACGGAGCATAGTCCAGAGGTCTCCAGCATGCCCCAGGAGCGGCCGGAGCGGAGCGGTTGGATGGCATAATAAGGGTGGCATGTAACAAACCTGTTATAGCGCCGAGGCCGCGTCTGGCCGTCTGGGCCGGCCTCTTCCGAGAGAGAGGAAGCAGCCGGCGTATTTTTCTTCAAAATCCCGTTGACCCGTCTATAGCTTCACACTTTAGGCTGTTCCTCGTCATGGCCGTGACAAAGCAGTAAAGACGCAGACGAACCTGATTAAGAATGGATATGAAGAACCACGTAAACGTAGAAGAATGGGTCGCGATGTTCGAGGAGGTCGGCCTGGACGAGGCGAAACGGGAGCAGTGGCATAAACTGTTCGAGCGCCGCCACCCGACCGGCCACCAGAGCTTCCTGGAATGGCTGGGATTCAAACCGGAAGAGATTGACCGAATTCGGGCGCAATTCCGATAATCCGCACGGGGCCGGCGGCGCTCTGGGTGCCGCCCCGCCCCCTTTGGCGATGAGCCACTACTCGATCTCCAAAATTGCCCGGGCATGCGGCCTGTCCCGCAGCACACTCCTATACTACGACCGCATCGGCCTGCTGCGACCCACCGGCCGAACGGCCTCCGGCTACCGCTACTACACCGATGCCGACCGCACCCGCCTGGAGCGTGTGCGGCATTTCCGCGAGGCCGGGTTGACTTTGAAACAAATCCGCGTGGTTCTCTCCTCAGGCGGCAAACCCGGAACGAAGCTCCTCGAAAGCCGCTTGCGCGAGACAGCCGACAGCATCGTTGGGCTAAAAAACCAACAACGGATGCTGGCCGGAATGCTGCGCCGGGTCGCGGCGGGCAAGCAGTTCACTACGGTGGACACGCAGTTGTGGGTGGAAATGCTGGAGGCTGCCGGCATGGACGACGCGGCGAAGAAACGGTGGCACATGGAGTTCGAGCGCCGCGCCCCGGACGGCCACCAGGAATTCCTCCTCTCGCTGGGCATTACTGCGGACGAAGTCACCCGCATCCGGAGCTGGAGTCGCGGAGAGACCGACACCTACGAGTTGCCAGAAGGTGAGCAAGCCGGTATCGGTCCTTACGGTTGATACTCTTCAGCGGACGAACGCGCCAGAGCCGGGGTTGAAAGCCAAAACCAGCTAACTCTCCAGCGCTCAGCTCTCTTCCACCACCATCAATCCGGGGTGCTTGCCGGTCAGGCTTTTGCCGCCGCTGGGGGTGACGAGATAGGTATTTTCGCTGCCGACCATGCCGACGCCGGCCACGCCGCGCTTGGGCTCCAGGGCAATCACCATCCCCTCCACCAACGGCTCATCGAAGCCCTTGGCAACGACCGGCGGTTCGTCAATCTGCAAGCCGATGCTGTGGCCGAGAAAATTGGAATGCCGGTCGCCGTAGCCCATGAAGTGCTTCCGAAACTCCGCGTCCAGGCTGTCCAGGACCGCTGAGTAAATCTCCGACGGAATCGCCCCGGGCCGGAGCATCTCCGCCGCCCGCCGCTCCACCTGGAGGCACTGTTCGTGCATGGCGAGGGCCTCACCCGAAGGGGCGCTGCCGAACGCATAGTTGAGCGTCTTGTCAGTATGATAGCCTTCGACGCTGCAGCCGGTGTCCAGAAACACTAGGTCCCCGCGGCGCAGCTTGCGGACAGCACTCCCCAACACGGGAGCCGCGGGCGCCAGGCCCTGGCAACCGCCGGGACTGTCCATGCTCGTCGGGCAGAGGGAGCTTTCGCCGAACCCAATCTGGCCGACCAGCGTCTCGACGCCGAACGCGCCAAACCGCACTACCCCCTGGTGGCCCTGGCGCACCATGGCGGGAAACAGGTCGGCGCCAAATTCCGCTTCGCTGATCCCCTCGCGCAACAGCTTGGGCACCTCTTCCTCCATTATGCGCCGGTGAATCTCCCCCGCCCGCTCCATCAGCGCCAGCTCGTAGGCGCTCTTCACCGTCCGCACTTTCGCCACCTGCGCGTCCAGCGCGGCCACTTCCCGGCAGGGGAAGTGTTTGCGAAAACGCTGCACGAGACCGAACGGCACCACGTCCGCCTCGATGTGAATGGTCTCTGGAAACCTGCCCAGGTTCTGGGCCGCATCGCGGAAGCTGTTCATCGGCCGGATGGCGGGCAGCAAGGATTCGGCGCAAGCGCGCTCGAAGCTGCGCCGCACCCAAAGCACCGGCTCGCCGCCGCGCGGAATGAGCAGCACGCCGTCCTGCATCGTGCCGGTGAAATAATATTGGTTCACCCGGCCCAGGATCGCGGCTAGCGCCCACTGAGGCTGTTCCGCATCCATGCGCGCCTGGAAGCGTCGCAGCCGGTCCGCCAATTCCGAACGTGGAACCTGGTTCGTCATATCGTGCCGGCTTGGGTCTCCAGGGCAATCACCAGCGTCCAAAGTCGAAAGGCCAAGGCGGGAGTTGCAATCCAGAGTTTGGGGATTGGGGATTTGAAAGGGAGACGCGTGTGCTTGGAAAGGAGCTTCTCATGGTTTGGATGAGGAGGTTGCGTTAGTCCCGCCTCCCTGGCGCTGATCCTCTACCGGAATCTTGCCTTCGATGGTGTTACCTTCGAGAGTCACAGAGCCGACTCTTTGTTCCAAGCGGATGCCGGTAGTTTGCCTAAGCAGCTCCGCAGACCGGGTGTCCCGAAGTGTATTGTTCTTCAGGACGACGTCGCGAGTCTCACCCCGGATGCGAATGCCGGCAACCTCCTGACTCCGGCCGTTGTTCTCGATGAGATTGTTCTCCAAACGATTCCGATGCCCGGCCATCCCCAGAGTCTCATAGCGAAAGAGGATCCCATCCTCCCCATTGCCCCGCACCTGGTTGTTGCGCAGCAGATTGTCGGTGTCCTTGTGGCCAATCGAAATGCCATTGCGCCCGTTGCCTTCGAGCACATTGTCCTCGAACACCCCATGACGGACGCGCCAGCAGAGGAACAGCCCGTCGGCACCGTTGTTCCGCGCCACGCACCTACGGATGGTGGCGCGCTGCGAGCCGCTGCCGGGGTGCAGTCCCAATCCGGTGTTGTTCTCGCTGACGCATTCGTCGAGGAGCACATCATTGGACTGCTGGAAGCTGAGGCCGTCGCCGCTGTAGTTCCGCACCGTGCAATGCTCGATGACGGTGCCGAAGCCGCGATAGAGGAAGATGCCGCCGCCACGGCAGCCATCGAGGGCGGGGTTGTGTTCGTGGTTGCCCTCAATGATCAAGTGCTCGATCCGGACTCCTTCCAGCTCGTAACCGCTGACCACCGGGAACACGGTTGCCGCCTTGGCCTCGTCACTCACCATGCAGTCCGCGCCCAGCGGACGGTCCAGTGCCAGCGTGGAACCGTTGCGGCCGATGATGCGCGCCACGGTGATGTGAAAGCCGTTAACCCGCTTGCTCCAGATGGCCACTCCGCAGCCAACGTCGAATCCCTTCGGGTCGGTGACGGTGATTTGTTCCTCACCGAAGTCGCCATCAATGGCCAGCGGAGATTCGCTTGCGTCTGCCTTGCGAAGAATGGTTTTCCCCGGGGTGCCACGAACGATGACCTGCGGGCGCAAGTGCAGCGAATCGCGCATGAGATACTCGCCCGGACCAATCTCCACAATGCCGCCGCCGAGCCCCGCGACGTAATCCACTGCCGCCTGCAGCGCGCGGTTATCTGTGCCCAGGAGACTCGCGCCGGCCTGGCCCACCGTGATGCGCGGAGTCTCTGTCGTGGCCGACCGCATCTTCCTGGGCAATTGCTCTTCTCTGGCTGGCGGAGACCAGTCTCTTTCCGGAAGCGGAACCGTGGCGCTGTGGATAGGATGTTGGAGGAGCAAGAAACAGAGAACGGCGAGAGGTGTTTTCATGGTGCCAATACTTGCGCGCGCGTTGTTCATTGCATGTTTTTGGCTTGCGCGGCCTTTACCTTTTCGACGTGATTCCCAGCCCCAACATCGGCAGCAAGTCCTGGCTCTCTGCCACCCCGTAGTTGAAGATCACGAAACCGCCGGTATTGTAGCGGCGGGTGATGTTGATTTGCTCAATCACACGGTCCACGCCAAAATGGGACGAGGAGGCGCTGACGCCAATGCCGGGATAACAGGGCGTGCCGCCAGCCCATTGGACTTGCTTGGACACCATATTCTCGAAGCTGCCGTTGCTGGGGGTGTAGTCCATGGGGCAGACGAAGTCCACGTAGCGCTTTTCACACCATAACTTCCAGTCCTGGCCCACGCCGTCGCGGTCCGCCGCCCAGTTGCTGAAGACGGCCGCCGAGATCTTGAGTCTTGGCCTGATGGCGCGAGCCTGCTCGCTGACGGCCTTAACCACTGCTGTGATGTTGCTGCGCCGCCAATCCAGCCATGCCTGCCGCGCGGAGCCGTCATCCAGCACGTCCTTTGGCCAACTCTGGACTTTCAGACCCGTGCTGCGCTGAAACCGCTCCTTGCAGCCGGCACAAAAACAATGGTCGCCATCCGGGTAACGGATGTAATCGAAGTGGATGCCGTCCACGTCATAGTCCCGCGCGACTTCCACCATCGAGGCGATTTCCAGGGCCTGGTTGTCAGGGTGCGAGGGGCAGAGCCACCGTTCTTCCTTGCCGTTGGAACTGGCCTGCAAGCGGCCTTCGCTGCGCAGTTTGTCCACAAGCTCTTTGGGGGCGGCCTGGCCCAGGTTCCAGTTCACCTTCCACACGTGAATTTGGATGCCATGCTTGCGGCAGGCAGCGAGGCATTGCGCGATTTGGTCGCCCCGGCTTGCCACTTGCGGCGCCACCGGCAGGACCTTGCTGGCATAGAATGCGGCGCCGCCCCAGAGCATGTTGGGCAGGATCGCAGTGAACCCGTTATCCGCCAATCGGCGGATAGCCTCGTCCCAAGCGACGCCCTGCACCCCGAACGCGCTGTGGCACCAGAACGCCCGGAACTCACCCGGCAACGGCCGTTGGGCCATGCAGAAGGCGTCTTTGAGCTCCTGCCTGGCTGCCGCTGCCTGGTCCATGGCCTCGAAGTACTTCTGTTCCGACGCCAGCTCTATCGAGGACTCACGATGACTGCGAGCCAGGGAGAGTGCCTTGGCGACCCGGTTGTCGTCGTGGCTTAACGCCTTGATCTGACCCACCGCTTGGTCGTAGTTCTTAGAGCCACCGAGCTCCCCGATGTGCGCGGCCTCAGCGTCCGCCGCCTGGCGGCAGACCTCCGGCACCAGGTAACCCATCATCGCCAGCAGCATGCGGCGCTTCCTGGCAGCGTCATCGGACAGCAGCACGTGGGTCATCACCAGGCCGTTGGTCGAGCCGAGTATCGCCGGGTGCCCAGTCGGCTGACCCTGGTCGTCGAACCACTCGGCGAACACGCGGCTTGCCCCGGCGACGGGCCGAAACGCGTTGATGTTCCACGACTGTTGGGCCACGACGGGCGGCGCACCCTTCAGCGCGCCGTCGCCAAAGTGAATCGCAGCGAACTGGCCGGCATGCGTAGCTGGGGTGTGTGCACCGCCTTCAAGATTCAGAACCGGACAAAGCCTGTCCGGGACAGCGTAAAAGACCAGCAATTTGCCGCCGGCACTGACGTAATGAGCCAATTCCTCCGCCACGCGGTCGGGCACGGACGGATTATAGGGCAGGATGATCAGTTTGGCCTGCTTCAAGTTATCGGGAGTGGCGTCCAGATCGCTGATGACGGCGCAACCGACGCCGAGGGCGTAGAGGTTCTGTGCCACCGCCTGGGTATATTGCTCGACGTTGCGGCCCTCATCGGGGGACTGCTTGCTGGCCGATTCGCAGCGCAGAATAGCTACGACCGCATCGCCGCCCAGCACGCCGGTTTTCCGGATGTCGCTCAGATAGAACTCCGTATCCTTGTCCTTGCCGCGCCAGGCCGAGATACGAATCGCCTTGATCTGACCCCAACCCGCGGGCTTGCCTTCGGTGGTCATCTCGGTCTTGTCAATCGAGATGGCACTCCACCCTGTGGCCGACTCCGGGAAGAATACGGCGTGATACCAGCCCTCACCGCTCTGGAAGTAAATGCTGAAGTAAGATACCGGGGACGCATCATGGCAGAGGACGTTGAATTGGATGCCCCGGCTGAAGGCCAGGTCCAGCTTCAACTGCTGGTCCCACGAGGCCCTTTCAATCTTTGTGCCGGCGAAATTGCAGGGCAAACGCAGGACCTTGCGGTCTTCGAGTAATGCCACCGAGACGGCCGCGCTGTCGCCCATCGGCTTCCAGGCCGCGCGCGCGGCAGAATCATCGGCGTATTCGCATTTATCAATAATGACCGATTCGCCAGCCCCGGCCGCGTAACCTGGAAGCAGCCAAACCGCGAGAAGGCCAAGCAGATGTACGGCTTGGAACCCGGAGTGAAGGCAAGTCAGCCTTGCAGGTCGCGTGCCTCCGTTGCTCGCGGCTTCGGTGCGTTCAGGAACTGAGCCAGGAGAATGCAGAGAGTGGACGGTATCTGGTGTCATAGCGGTTACCATCCTGCGGAAAGCGGGAGCCGAAATCAATGCCGTCGGCGCAGCTTCGATCTGCTACGTTTCGCCGGACGCGGACCGATTCGTCTCCCCATATACCTTGCTCACCTCTGCGGCCAGCCCCTCCAGCGCCGCCTGATCTTCCCCGTCAAAGGCGCCGGGCAGATCGGAGTCAATGTCCAGCACGGCGCGCACCTCGCCGCGGGCGTCCAGCAACGGCACCACGATCTCGGAGCGCGTGGTGCTGGAGCAGGCGATATGGTATGGGACCTGGGTGACATCGGCCACTATCTGCGTGGCCCTATCACGGGCGCATCGGCCGCACACCCCGCGCTCGAAGGGAATGGTCAGGCAGCCATGACGACCCTGGTAAGGTCCCACTTTGAGCAAGTCGGGCGTCACCACCCGGTAAAAGCCGACCCAATGAAAATGCGGAAATGCGTGGTGCAACTCCGCCGCCACGGTTGCCAGAACCGCAATTTCATCGCGTTCCCCGGCGATCAGCGCTTGGATGTTCTGCCAGGCCTGTTTGTAGGTCTGCCGTTTTTCAACTGGATTCATTGCACGAACGATGTCCACCGATTCTGGAACTTGCTCTTGCACGCGCCATTCAATGACGTTGTCATGTTCTCACCTTGGCCCTTTGTACGGCCGCCATAGGAGAATGGCAAGTTGGACGATGTGGAATGCTGCACATTACATTCTCATTAGCTCTATGTCGCCCAGCCTTTCCCTTCGCCCCACGGCTCCGCTGGCAAAGGACGACCTTGTGGTGCTCCGTCAGTTGCCGGCACGCACCGGTGAGGCCCCGGTCCTCGCCGCGTCCTCCGGGTGCATCGAATGGTCCGCGACGCCGTGGGATGAGCTTCGGCTGGTCGCCTCAGGCCCTTCGGGCGTGCGGCACGTCCTGCACTTGATCAAAGGGGGCCGGCTCCTCTCGGTCACGGCCCACGATGCGACCGGCGCCGCCCGCGAGGTGCAGGTCGAGCCGCAGGGCGACACAGCATTGCTCCGCTTCGACTCTGAGCCCGCGGGCCTCGGCCTGCGCATCCGTGCCTTGCGCTGACGGCCTCCTGCAATTACGCACCAATAGGATAGACCCTCTTCCGAACTGATGGCCCGGAAGGCCTGAAAGGCGACCTGCAAGTGCCCGACGTAACGTAAAGTCCTCATTTGCACCACTCCGGAGGTGCCGATAGTGATGCGACACTTACATGATTTTGGGCCTCAAAAGTCCCAGACGGCATCCCCAAAGATGCGATGCCGCATCTGCCCGAAATCCCGCCATTGAGCATGGCCGTCTTCGAAGAGGATGTTCCCTCCCAGCGGACGTCCGCGCGACCCAACATGGTTGCTCCTATCCACCCACTTACCTTGAATGTGGTCATAGCTCCCCCTTTGACTCAGCGTAGCGTCAAATGCCAACTCAGTCTCGGACGGCGGCCTGATTCCGTCCCCAAGCAAATTGGTTCGCCAGAGCGCGGGTGGCACGTCAATGCACCCGTTCATTAGAAAGCCATACCCGACCACCCGGATGGGAGTCCGATCGTACCGGAAAAAGTTCCAACGCTGATCGTCATTCATGCCGGCATTGGACGGGCAGTAAAACACTTTCCGGCCGGCGTCGCGGCGCTCCATCTCGCCCGCTAAGTTTATGTTGAGATCCCATGGCCACTTGGAGCCGAAAAAGCCGGGATTGGCCCGCGTGCAATCCGGGAGCAAGCCTTCCCAATCTCCGGCGTAAAGGCTGAGCGCTGCGCCGAGTTGACGGAGATTCGCCGCGCACTGGACACGGCGCCTGGGTTCCTTGTTCCATCTGAGGGCAAGCAGCAATCCCGCCGAGACCACGGCAAGCGTGAGCACAACAACCAGCAACTCCGTCCGGCTAAAGGCCCTGGCGCCCCTTTCCGAAGATTTCAGTTCCTTCTTCATATAGCTTCAATGTTCGAGCACAGATTCCAGCGTCCAGTCAACCGACCATGTGATTTCGTTGTGGGGCTGGTTGTCGCTGTTCCAACGTGACCGCCACTCATTGTTTGATGCCGGATCAATCACTTTGCCGCGAACTGGGGATTCCGCATGACCATCCACGAATTGGAGATTCGTCCGTCGGCTGTGCCGATTGGATGGCCATTGGTCTGCTTCGGTTGGATCCAGACTTCCGTCCCAGGAGGCATCGTCTTTAGCGTCCCCCAACATGATCATCTGGGTCGGGCTGGTGATATTGTTGTCGGTGACGGGGCCTTTGTAGAAGCGCCCGTTGATATCCCCTCCCAGCCCCAACTGGAGGCTCTGGGGCTGATCGATCTTTCCTTGGCCGATCCCCCAATCGTTGTAAGCCGTCGAGAACCGGGAGACGTCGGAGATGCCCCAGGGATCGCGGCCGCCGCCGAGGAGAGCAGCCCCAAGCGTCAGGTTCACGTTCGTATCCCAAGCCGAATCTGGCCGGGCCGATGGGCACAAGAACACGGCTCGGCTATTTCCAACCTGCTGGAGGAGACGGAGCGGCCACACGTAATAGTTGTCAACGCCCTGGTCATGTCCAATGTAAGAAGCCCCGGGGAACTGCTTGTTCTCATCCACATAACTGCGCATGGCTATGCCCAATTGGCGCAGGTTATTCTTGCAGGCAGTCGCCCTGGCCCTGGCCTTGGCGCCCGATAAGGCCGGCAGGAGCAAGGCGGCGAGAATGGCGATGATGGCGATGACAACGAGGAGCTCGATAAGGGTAAAAGCTGGTCCCGTCCCTGGGCTTCGCTTATGAGGCCTCTTCATGAAGACACTGACGAACAGGGCCCTTTACTTTGCGGGTGCGGTCGTTGCATTCGGAGAAGATTTCTTAGTGTCCGTAACTGGAACAAGGTGCGCGTCCAGCCAATTCTTAAGCGCGTCGAATTTGCTCCTGTCCCAATCAAGGCGTTTCGAGAAGTCGTTTGTGGACTTGAGAGGAACAAACTTGCCGTCAGAGCGGAAGTAGATGGCAGCGGTCTGGACACTCTCCCCGTTAAGCTGGTAGTAGAACTCAACGTAGCCAATGTCACCGACCGCATGGAGGTCGGTGTGGCTCTTGTCGCTGACTGGGTTGCCGGTGTGCAGGCCACTGACCATCATGGCCTGGGAAGCGAAGATGGGCAGAACAAGGTCGGCGGGGTGTTGGTCAAGTTCCGGGCCGGAACGCTTGCCATAATATTCCCACCAGTTTGTAGCGGTGGCGAGCTTCGGCCCGAACGTTTTCGCAACATCGTCAAGCTTGAGCGGGAAAAGGCGTGCCTTGATAATGGCGCAATACTCGTCCAAGAAGGGCTTCAATTCAGGGCGGTCCTGAACTCCCTTACGCGCTTCGGGCACGTCCTGCGGGGCGACGAGATTAAAACGTATTACGGCGAAGCTCGCGCTACAGAGCGCAAAGAGCAGAGTGGCAATCGCAATGGTTCGCTTCATGTTGGTGTTTCGGGGTCTTGGAATTGAAGCTACCGTCGCACATCCTCAACCTTTCGTGAAATAATCGCTCCCGTCTTGAGGGAGTGAACCTCGTAAATCTGCTCCGCTCCAATACTCGTGACAAAAATTTTGTCGTCTTCAATGCGAACGCGAACCTCGTGACGGTACTTCGAGTGCTCGACGCCAAGCGGTTGAACGTGAGCTCGCCATACAACAACATTGTTTGCGGTCCTCTCCAACTCGACGCCACTATCCGAGATCGGACCATATCGAATGTAGAGCCTCTCCGTAGCATTGGTGTTGAGGTCAATGAACTCTCCTTTGGTGAAGATTCCGTCAACGGAGCCAAACCACTGCTTCTCGACTGAATCCGCGGCATGAGAAAGGCCACAGAGGGTAAGCGTGAGGAGGACCAGTACGATTGTTTTCATATGTGACGTGCAGACGCCGAACGGACCGGCTCAGGCAGGCCGGGCCAGCGATGTTCGATTGTCAACCAAGAGGTCAACCCAGCCTTGCCTGCAGCAGGATGGTTAGGCGTCTGGTTATTTTTGTGGTGCTTTGTCATTCCAATAATAATGAGTGATGTCGAGACGTAGCTTCTGCATCCGGTCGAAAACTGAAATCAACGCGTTGGTGGAAACAACCGCGTGCTCCTTGGCATCCATGTTCGCTGAAAACATGACAGAAAACTGCTCGTCCAAATGGAAACCAATGTAACCGCTCCGGCCAGACCAAGGACCATCTTGTGGCTCAAGCTTGGGATAAGCCGCAGATAATACACTTTTGATGTCGTCGCGTGTCATGCCGGAAGTAATCTTCGGAAGCAACGCATTAAGCGGTGCTGGAATCAATGGTGCGTCTGCCGCATAAACGCCAATGACGGAGGCGTAGAGAAATACTATGCAGAGAAAAGACGTGATATGTTTCATAATGGTAAAGACGCCTAACGCCGCAGATCACCGACCCGGTGCCAGTGGACTTTAAACTGCAACTGGAGCGTCATCGCCGGGTTCGGTGCATCTGCTTTGTTGGCATCATTTCGTCTTTGGCGCATCGCCGCGCCAGACAACAACACCGTCGCTGCGCAAGCCGATCTCTACCTGGGCGACAGTCTTCGGGTGCGCCTGTTGTAGCGGCATATGATCTATCGTCTCATCTGTCCCGACAACCAAGTATCCAGTCCAGTTCGTCGTTGGCGGCGCACTCGATTCGTTCGAGACCTGCTGAGCGTAAATGCCGGCAAAATAACCCACGCCAAGAGCTGCGAGAAGTATGGCTAGTGCTCCCAATTTCGAGAATGCTTTCATCGTTACTTTGACAGCTTACCTGCGAACGTGTTCCCGCAATGCCAACGCTCGTAATGAGGCGCGGCGGGCCGAGTGCGTCCGACAGGGGACTTACACGGAATCCCGCCGTCGCCTCCAACACGTTCTTTGTTAGGCGGCATCATTTGGGGACAATCTGAAGCTCACCACTCTTGACGAGCTTCTTCTCAAGCATGTAGTAAAGGGCGACCGTGTTCGTGCCTTCGAGCAATTTGAAACCCGGGGCAGTGTCGGTAATTACAGGGTACGCACGGAGGTCTGGTATCTGTCGCAGCTTCTCGGTGTCAATCAGTATCGGCCCGTATTTTCTGCCTGGAGGCATCCATGAACTCTTACCACCCCAGGACGTCTGTGCGTAGTGCTGCCCGTTCATCGTCACGATGCACATCGCACCGTTCTGAATGATGCCTGGAATCTCCTTGTCGCCATCATTGGCAACGTGAAAGAATATCTTTGGCAGTGTGCGCGAATCGCCGGTGCTGGTAACCCAAGAAATACCAACACTCAAACCGTCAACCGACTTGCCCCATGCAACAACTGTGTCGGATGATAATGCCGGTGACTGCAAGTCGGCTGCGAATCCTCCCAAACTCGCCATACCGAGTGCCAAGAAAACCATAATCAGATGTTTCATACTCATATTTTAAGACACTGGGCTGTCCACAATATTAGACGAAAGTATGCGAAAGATGCTCCCGTGCCGCCCAACGACCAGCGTGAGCGACGGGAGGCAGCCGCCGCTGTAAAGGGGGCAACAAAGTATTACAATGTCCCCTTTACCTTTACGGGCTTGAGCGTCATTTGCTGAAGACACAATCGCGTCCAGCTTATTCGCCGAGCAGCGTGTCCACGGCCTTGTCCAGTTCGCCCCAGCGCACATCGCGGTAGCGAATCACGCCGCGGCGGTCGAGTACCCACACATTGGGCCAACTGTACACGTTCCAGTTCTTGGCAATCGGCCCGTTGCGCCCATCGCGAAAGGAAGGCCAGGTGATGCCGTACTTCTCAACTTGCGCTTTCGCACGGGCAAGATCGTCATCACAGTAAACCCCGATGAAAGCGAACGGTTTTCCGCCCATACGCTCAACCAGTTCGCGATGGGCTGGGGCCTCGATGTAATTAGGCCACCAGAACGTGAGCACCACCACTTTCCCGCGGTAGCTGCTCAACTTCATTGGCTGGCCATCCAAATCATCGCCCTCGATTTGGGGAGCAACCTTGCCAATGGTCAGGCGGCGCAGTTCGTTCAATTCGGGCTTTGCCAGCTCCTTAAGGGGGTATCCTCGCTGCTTTACCTGGCCAAATTCGGCAATGGCGCGCTCGAATTGCTTCTCGGCCTCAGCGGTTGCCTTCTTGTTTTGGCCGTACTTCGCTTCGTCCTTGAGCAGCGTCGCCAAGGTGAAGCACGCGGTGCCGCGCACGTCGGCGCTCGGATTGTCTTTCAGCACCGCCTCAAGCAGCTCCCGCGAGCAGCGATGGCGCACCCGCACCAACTCCGTGCAGAGATAGACCAGATTGGTGTTGCGGGTGTGTTCACGCAGGATCACCTCGGCCGCCTTCTCAACCGGGGGGCCGTCGGGTGTGTTGAGGAGAATCCATGCGGCGGCTTGCAGTGCCTCGGGCGACGCCGCTTCGTATTCGAGCAGGACCAGCAGGTCGGCCAGGTTGGGCGGGGTTTGGGGTTCGGTTCGCTTGTCAGGCGGATTCTCGGCCAGACCCGTTCCTGTCCAGTATCCAATTCTCCGATGGATCCGAATGTCACTGACCGGTGTACCAACGGCCATGCCCAGGCCGGCCAGGGTGAAAGCCGCCGGATCGATGGTCACATTGAAGTGTGCGTTGGAACGGACGAAGTGTTTGCTGAACGCGAGCGCGCTATTCTGGTATAATGTCATCGCCGTCACTTCGGTCGGGATTGGGTCGCGGGGCGTGGTCTCGTCGTACCTCGACGCCACGATGTCGTTTCCCACCGCCTGCTTAAGCACGCGAGCCGGTTGGGCGACATCAATCCAGAAGTCGAGGGTCTCATCATGTTTGGACTGAACTTGAATGTGCCAGGCAGGAAGTCCTTCTACCGATTCCTGGCCGACGAGGTGGATGGATTGTGCCTCACCGTAGCCGAGACACCCCTCGATCGTGCTGCTGAACCATAATGACGGGCTGAGACCCAGGCATCGAGGGTCGAAGAAGTACGCCGCGCTACCGGCGCTGCCCTTAAGGGGATCTTCGACAGTCGCGCTGCCCTGCGCGCCGTCGGATTCCCGATACCTAACGAGCGTTGCGCCGTCAGAGGCTGTGATTTCGTGTGCCTCGAACCCCTCCAGCAGGCCCGCTCGGACGGCCGCTTCCTTGTCCATGCTGTCGGCCTGTCGCACGCTTTCCTTGGCTGCGGCGCTGTCGTCGTCACCGTTCACCGTGTAGCGGTATTCGCGCTGGCGCGTTTCAAGGCGGCGCTTGGGCCCATCGAACACCACCGCGATTCGGCTCTGGGTGGTCTCCTTGCGCCCGCTCCTGAACCGGTCAGTGAAAAGCTGCAACTCCATGGAACCTGAATCAACGCGCCGCCGCGCCCGGGCAACACCCTCCAATAGCTTGAGCGGATCGGGTTCACGCTGCTCGTCACCAACGTTGGCGTCTTCATTTCCGGGCGCGGCGGGCTGCGAAGTCTCTCCTGCGTCTGCTGCGGAGACTTGTCGAGGATCGGAAACCACACCGCGAGCCGGTCCGCGCTGAGGACCGAGGAACCAGAAAACGGCCGCTCCGACGAGCAACGTTCCGGCAAGCCCGGCCGCGAGCTTCGTTCGACAAGCCTGGAAGAGCGTGCCCAGTATTCCGGTGGTTCCGCCAACCCCAGCCGACGCCGAAATACCAAGAGCAGCCAGCGCGGCGGCGCTTGAGATGGTGGCGGCCAATCCCACCGGCGCGGCCTGAACGGCGTTGGCGGAGATGACGGTGGCGAGTCCGCCGGCGCCGACGGGCACGCCGCGCTTGGCGAAGAAATCGCGCAACCGTTCAATGGCCCGGCTGACGCGCTTCTGCGCGGCGTCGTCGGTAGTGCCGAGCGTTTGGCCGACGTCCCGCAGCGATTTGTTCTCGAAGTAACGGAGCAGGATGGCCGCTCGGTCGGAGGCCTCGAGCGCCGCCATCGCTTCGTCGAGCAGCGGTTCCACCTGCGTCCAATCGGAAACGTTTGAGTTCATGGCAGTCATTTCCAGGGCCACGCGTTCGCGCAATTGGCGGCGCGCTTCCTTTCGCACGAGGTCAATAGCTGTGCGGCGCGCCACCTGGTAAAGCCACGCGGAGAGGATGGTGTCCGATTTCAGCTTGACGGCGTTGCGCGCGAGGTCGCTGAACACGGATTGCGCGACCTCCTCCGCCAATTGCGGCGAGCGAACTTGCCGTAGCGCAGACGAATAGACCAGGTTCAGGTGGCGATTGACGAGGGCGGTGAAGGCCTCTTCCGACTTCTCTGCCGCATATTGCCGGAGCAAATCCAAGTCATTCGCCTTCATATTCACAAGTATATCGCCGCCGCCCGGCAGAATCCGACAGTTTCTTTCCGCGGCTTCAACACAGCGCTACCCTGGAGCACATAATCTATTGGGAGAGTCGCAAAGAGTTCCAAGCGTGACCTTGAAGGAGGCCAAAAGCGCGCTGGATTACCTGTAGCCCAAGCCTGTTGCCCCGAGTGCTCCTGGGTTACTTCAGAATAGGCATTGTCTTGCTACCCGAAGCAGGTTAAGTCCTTCAACCGCAGATACTTGCGATGAAATACCCGGTGCAAGTGACGTAACCGCAGAGGCTTACGTGATCAGCATCGGGTACGAAAGGGGGCTACACCGGGATGTCACCAGACAGACACCGTCGGCGCGGGCAGAACGTCACCGACGCAGCGGCGGGCGGAACGGGCTGGATAAGTGTGGCTTATCAAAAACGGGGATTTGAGGGGGCTCTATGGGTATAGGGCATGTCCAGGGTTTGTCCAGGGTGCCCCCAGACCACCCCGGGGGAGGCGCGGGACGCGAGTTGTATTCGGAAGGCTTATGGTGAAGGGATGAGGGACGAGACCTGAAAGCCGAGACCTGAACCTCAGAAAGAATGCAGTTCAACCAACGCCGAGGCACAGCGCGCCAGAGTTGCAACCAAAGGCAGGAGGGATTGACCGCGGAATACGCGAAATACGCGGAAGACTGACTTCCTCCCGGTTGGCCTTCCGTGTATTCGGCGTAGTCCGCGGTTTATCTCCTGCCTGAGGAATCTTCTCCGCCGGCTCCCAATCTGGAATGCAGAGGCACCGTGCAAGGCCACCCAAAGCGACCCCAAAGCCTGCGCTCCTAACCCGATTGACCGTGAGATCGCCTTTTGCGGGGAATGCTCTGCGGCTCGCTGTCGGGCGTCAGGCGGAGCTTTACTTCGCGAAGAATGGCTTGTCCCCCGGCGCGGTAATAGATAGAAGAACCTCATGTTGAGCAGCCTCCAGAGACTCTTCGCCCGTGGCCCGAAACGAGTTTGTCAACCACGGCCATAAAATGCCAATGAGAACAAGCACGCAGACCCCGGGCACGAACCGGCGCGAATTCCTTAAACGAACGGCCCTGGCAGGAGTGGGCCTGGCAATCCCCATCGTCGTCCCCGCGCGGGCGTTGGGGCTCGACGGGGCAGTGGCGCCCAGCGAACGGATTGTCTTGACCGGCATCGGCCTGGGGCCGCGCGGGCGATACGACCTCAGCGTCATGTTACCGGAAAAGGACGTGCAATTTGTCGCCATCTGCGACGTGCAGCGCAGCCGGCGCGAGGAGGTCAAGCGGATGGCCGACGCGCATTACGGGAACCAGGATTGCGCCCTTTACCGGGACTTCCGGGAACTGCTGGCCCGACCGGATGTTGACGCCGTCCTCATCGCCACCGGCGATCACTGGCACGCGTTGGCTTCGCTGCTGGCGGCGAAAGCGGGGAAGGATGTCTATAGCGAGAAACCCTGCGGCCTGACCATCGCCGAAATCCAGGCGCTGGCGGACGGCATCCATCGCTACGGGCGGGTTTTCCAGGCGGGGACGCAACGCCGCAGCGTCAGCAATTTTCAATATGCCATCCACCTGGCCCAGAGCGGCAAGCTGGGTCGGCTTCAGACGCTTCATGCCTCGGTGTACGTGCCGAAGAAGAATTACAACTGGCTGCCAGGCGAGCCGGAGCCGCCCCGGGCCGAGTGCGATTGGGACCTGTGGCTCGGGCCGGCGCCCTGGCGCCCTTACAACCATGACTATATGTCGGGCGGCTGGCGGGGACACCACGATTTTGAAGCCGCCGGCAATTTCCCCGACTGGGGCGCCCACACGGTGGACCTCTGCCAGTGGGCCAACCAGGCCGACCACACCATGCCGCTCGAATACGAAGCCACGCCGACTTCGATCATTGGCACCTACGGCAATGGCGTGAAGCTGGTCTGCGATTTCCTCCCCACCGCCTTCGGCGACCGGTCTCCGCAGTATAAGACCTCTACGGGCACTTGCCCGGTCCGCTTCGAGGGCACGGAAGGCTGGGTGGAAACGGGAGATAACGGGGAAATCGCGCTCTCGCCCAATCTGGCGAAATCGCAACGCCGGGAGTTCGCTGACAATGGACTCAGTTCCGCCGGCCACGGGCGGAACTTCTTCGACTGCGTGAAGTCCCGGGCGAAGCCGGTCTGCAACCAGGACATCATGCGCCACTCGCATATAGCGTGCTTCGCGGCCCAGCTTTCCTGGCAACTCGGGCGCAAGCTGCGGCTCGATCCGGTTAAGGAGGAGTTCGTGGGCGACGAGGAGGCCAACCGGATGCGCCGCCGCGCGACTCGGGAGCCCTGGAGCTTCACGGTATGAGCGCGAGGCAAACCGACAACCTTGGAGAACCGACCATGATTACCCGGACACTCCTCACGGCGGTGGCCGCCGTCTTGCTCGCCTGGACTGCGCAGGCTGCCGATTCAGATTCAGCGCAGAAGACCCGGAAGCTGGTGGCAGTGCTGCAAACAAGCGACTCGACCTTCGAGAAGGCGCGCGCGTGCCAGCAGCTCGGGGAAATCGGGACCCGTGACGCCGTTCCCGCCTTGGCCGCCTTGCTCGCATCCCCGGAACTCAGCGCCTATGCGCGCTCCGGGTTGGAAGGCATTTCCGACCCCAGCGCCGCCACCGCGCTGAGGGACGCCGCCGCGCGGCTCAAAGGTCCGCTGCTGATCGGGGTGGTTAATTCGCTCGGAACGCTGCGCGACGAGCGGGCGGTCCATCTGCTGGGCAAGTTGGCCGCCGATCCCGGCTCGGGCGCGGCGAAGGAGGCGCTCCTGGCGCTCGGGAACATCTCGTCCCCTCAAGCGCTCCGCATCCTCCAGCAGGCGCTGACGAAGGGACCTGACTCGACTCGCGCCGACGCGGCTGCGGCGTGCCTGCTGGCGGCGGACCGGCAGAGGACCGGGAAGAACCTGAAGAAGGCCCGCGAGCTATATGAACTGGTCCGGACCGCCAGGGTCCCGATGTCCTGCCGCGTGGGGGCCACCCGGGGCGCAATTCTCGCCCGGGAATCAGATCGTGTGCCGTTTCTGATGGAGCAATTGAGATCGGGAGAACCCGCCATTCGCAATGCCGCGCTGCTCACGGTTCGCGAAATCCCGGACGACACGCTGGCCGCCGCGTTGAACGCGGAGCTGACGCGTGCCAGGCCGGAACTCCAAAGCCAACTGCTGCTGGCTCTGGCTGATTGTCATAACGCCCAGACGATCCCGGCTGTCGAGACCCTGGCCAATGGCGCGAATGCCGAAGTTCGCAGAACCGCGCTCGTGGTCTTGGGGCAAATCGGTCCTGATGCGGCGCCCGTTCTGCTCGCCGCGCTGCAGAAAGACCAGACGGCAGAGGACAAATCCGCAGTGCTGAACGGGCTGAAAACGATGCAAGGGGCGGCTGTGGACGATCTGCTCCTGCGAGCCCTGGCCGCCGCCGCCAAACCGGGCACCCGGGTGGACCTTATCCGCCTCCTGAGCGCCCGGGGCGCAGTCGAAGCGAGCGGAGAATTCCTCAAGCAGGCGGCCGGGCCGGACAAGGAAGTCAAGCTGGCGGCTCTCTCCGCGCTGCAATCCGTGGCGGGCGCCCATGAGCTGCCCGGGCTGATGGCTTTAATCAAGTCGTGCCAGGACGACGCCGTCCGGGATGCAGCGGAAAACGCTCTGGCGGGCGCGTGCGGCAGGTACGCTGGACCGCCTCCCGGAGCCGAAGCGGTATTGGCGGAATTGAAACAGGTGGCCAAACCCGCCGAGAAGAATAGCTGGATACGCGTGCTGGCCGCCGTGGGCTACCCGAAGGCGCTGCCCGCGATTGAAGCCGCCGCCGGCGATCCTGATGAAGCCGTGGCGGACAATGCGCTCGCACAACTGGGCCGCTGGCCCGACCCGGCGCCCATGGGCACCCTGCTCAAGGCGATGGAAGCCGGAGCGAGCCCCGGCCTTCGGAAGCGCGCCCTGGGGTCGGTCATTGACCTGGCGGGAACCGCCGCCGACGAGGGGCAAGTTCCGGAGGCGACAATAGCGCACTGGATACAACAAGCGAATCCCAAGGCGCAGTCCATCGGGGAGAAACGGAAGATACTGGGCATTCTGGGCCGCTTGAAGACGGTGGAGAGCTTCCGGCTCCTGGCGCCCTATCTGGATGATCCCGACCTCCGGCCGGAAGCGGCGTCGGGCGTGGTGCAAATCGCCCCGGCGCTGGCGACCGGAGCCGATGCGGGCGCGCTGAAGAGCGCCCTTGAGAAGATCGCCGCCACAGTGGCAAACGCCGACCTTCGGGACCGGGCGCTGCGGGCGGCGGCGACGATTCGCAGCGCGGCGGCGTCCGTCAGCCTTTTCGATGGCGCTTCGCTCGCGGGCTGGGAAGGCGATACGAACGTCTGGCGGGTGCGCGACGGAGTGATTGTCGGCGGCTCGATGAATGGCAACCCGCGAAACGAGTTCCTCGCCACGCTCCGAAGTTACACCAATTTCGTGCTGCGCCTGGAATATCGGCTGGCCGGAACGGAAGGGTTCATCAATAGCGGCGTGCAGTTCCGCAGCGTGCGCCTGAGCAACCCGCCTAACGAGATGAAGGGCTATCAGGCGGACATCGGCGCGGGGCATTCAGGCTGCCTCTACGATGAGTCGCGCCGCGGGAAGTTCCTCGCCCGGGCCAGCGACGACACCATCAAGCGGCTTGAAAAGGAGGGCGACTGGAACCGCTACGAGCTGCGCTGTGAAGGCCGGCACATCGAAATCCGGCTCAACGGTGAGCAAACCGTCAGTTACACCGAACCCGACGCGGCCATTCCGCAGGAGGGGCTGATTGGCTTGCAAATACATGGCGGGAGCAAGGCCGAGGTCTTTTTCCGCAATATCCATATACACGAGTTATAGAACTTGTTCGTCGTGGCCCCCGTTACACACAACGTGTTTTCGCGTCGTGGCTTCCTTCGCCGCGCGACTTGGGCCATGGCCGGGGCCGCGCTTGGGACGTTGCGCGCCTCGCCAGCTAACGCCTCCGACCCTGCGGAACTTGCCGATGCAACCCTGGCTTTCATCCGGCGTTGCGCCCGGGAAGACGGGGGCTATGCGCCTTCGCCTGATCCGCAGTATCAAGGCAATTCCGACACCGGCCTGAGTGACCTGGCCGCTGTCACCTATGCCGCGGTGCTGGCCAAGACGATGGGTTGGAAGCTGCCGCATGAGGACAAGTCGATCCAGTTCATTCATTTCCATCAGCAGAAGGACGGCTCATTCGCGAACTTGGCTGGCCGGATGGACCCACGCAGCGATCTCGCCGTCCTTTACAACACTGTCCAAGGAGTTGTCGCGCTGCGGGCCTTGGGGCAGGCCCCCAAGAAGGATCCTGCGGCAGTCATGGACCGCTTCTTCGTCAACGAGGCCTTCAAGAAGCTCCCCTGGTATGCCACCAGCTTTTTCCCCCTGTTTTATGCCGCCCTGGGCCAGCCTTTTCCGAAGCCCTACGACCAGGCCCTGCGCGATCTGCAGATCGCCAGCCAGACGGAGGACGGTTACCTGGGCGATCACGTCGCGGCAACGTTTCACATGGCCCATTATTTCCGCTTGGTCGGTGCGCCGACTCCGAGGGCTGGGAAGATGGTCGAACGTGTGCTGCGCAGCCAGAAACCCGACGGCGGTTTTGACATCAAGGAACCGGATTGGGACGTCCACGCGTGCTTCGACGCCGTCTTCATCCTGCGCCAGCTCGGGGGCAATACGAAGGCTGTCCGCCGGGCGATGGACAAGGCCGCCCAGTGGGTCCTGCGGTGCCGCAATGCCGATGGCGGCTTCGGCCGTTTCCCCGGCCACCCTAGCGATATGGACGCCGTCTATTTCCAGTTCGGCACCCTGATTCAGACCGGCTCCGTCCCCGGAGCCCGGTCCGATTTGCCCGATGCCCACGTCCTGAGTTGGGGGCACGCTATGCAACCCGGCAAGGTTTACCGAACCCCGACTTCCCTTTAACCAGCCTGTGCGCCTCATGAGAATCAGACAGTGGAATCGTCAACCGGGCATTGCTCCCACCCTAAGATTTACGCGAGTTACTGTGTGAACGTCGTCGAACCGGAAATCAAAAGGACAACACCATGTCGCGAGAACTGTCTTTGGTCTGGATACTGGTCAGCCTTGCCGGTGCGGCCATCGCCGCCGAGCCGCTCATTTGGATGGAGGGGGAACAGGCCGTCAAGAAGCAGCTCGTGGACAATGCCGGCCTGAACGACGTCAACCCCGACGAACTCTCCGGCGGCCAATGGATCTGCAGTTTCTCGCATGAGCAAGAGCTGACCGGCACGGCGGAGTACGCCGTGGAGATTCCCGAGGCCGGCCGCTACCACCTCTGGGTGCGGGCCGTGGGGGGGACGGGACTGGCTTATCGCCTGGACGGCGCAAAGGATGCCGTGGAAGTGGCAATTGACAAGGGACATGACCCGATACCCGTCGCCGCCGACGGCAACCCGTTCTATCCACCGACCGCGGCCTGGTACAACCCGGGCCTTGTGGACTTGACCCAGGGCAAACACACCATCACCTGGTACTTGGGCGGATTGAAGGAAAAGGTCCGCTGGGGCGGGATGGATTGCTTTGTGCTGACCACCGGCGCGTTTACGCCGAATGGAAAGTACAAGCCGGGCGAGAAGTCGCCGGAGCCGATCCCCGCTTTCCAGCCAGGCCAGGCATGGGACTTCGTCCCGGCGGCGGACCAACTCGACCCTGCCGCGTTGCTGGACCTTCGTTACCTCAATGAGAAGGTCGCCGGCGAGCACGGTTTCATCCGTCTAAGCCCCGAGGGCAACAGCTTCGTGCGCGGCGACGGCGCGCCGATCCGCTTCTGGGCGGCCTCGCCCGGTTTTGCGCCCGAGGTGGACCTGGCCGCGCGGAAACACGACGCGCAGTTCCTGGCCAAGCGAGGCGTCAACTTCGCCCGCGTGTGGTGCAACTTGTTCCCGACGGTAGAGGGCTCGAAAATCACCGATGTGGATGAGAAAGCCCTGGACGACCTCTTCAAGACAGTTGCGGCCATGAAGTCGGCGGGCATCTATTTGACCATCAACCCGTACTGGGCGGTGTCGGTAAAGATACAGAAGAGTTGGGGCGTGACCGATCCCGGCACCACCTGTCCCGAAGGGCTGCTGTTCTTCGAGCCGACGATCCAGAAGGGTTTCAAGGCGTGGCTGAAGGCGCTTTACACAACGAAGAACCCTTACACCGGCCTGCCCCTGGGCGAGGATCCGGCGGTGGCCATCATCGAGCTGCAGAACGAGGACAGCCTGCTCTGGTGGGGCTGTTCCAACATCAAGGGCGATGCGCAAATCCTGTTGCGGCGCTTGTTCGCGGATTTTCTGAAGCAGAAGTACGGCTCGCTAGAGAAGGCCCGAGAGCCCTGGCAGAATCACAAGGCCTGGGTGCCGGATGAGTGGGACAAGGGCTTGCCCGGGCTCATGCACGCGTGGGACCTGACCCGTGACGCCCGCGCCAAGCACGGCCATGACCCCGGCTTCATGCAGCGCGCTGCGGCCCAGACCGAGTTCCTCGCGCGGCTGATGCGCCAATTCAACTCCGCGATGGCGGCCTACGTCCGCCAGGAACTGCGCTGCAAGCAGATTATCAACGCCAATAACTGGCGCACCGCCGACTTGAGCATGACGCAGGACGCGGAATACTGGGCCGACTGCGCCAACGAGGTAAACGGACGCAATTTTTACACCGGTGGCTATCACAAGGGCGTCAACGACGGCTGGCAGATCCTGCCCGGTCAGTACTATACCGACGTTTCGATGATCAAGGAGCCGGTGAGCCTGCCGATCAACGTGAAGCGGCCACTGGGCCATACCTTCATCCTTCCCGAGATGCTTTGGACCCCGCCCGATCTGTATGAGTCCGAAGGGCCGCTGATGGTGGCCGCCCAGACCGCGCTGACGGGGCTCGACATCTCATGCTGGTTCGGCATCGGCAATCTGTGGTGCGACAATCCATCGTACAAGTGGGTCGGTAATAGTCCAGTGATCTTGGGCCAGTTCCCGGCGAACGCCTTTATCTTCCGGCAGGGGCTCGTCAAGGCTGGTCGGCCGGCGGTGGTCGAGCATCGTCGCTTGGAGGACCTCTGGGAGCGAACGACGCCAATCATTTCCGAAGAGAGCGGCTGGGACCCGAACCGCGACACCGGCAACATCACCCTGGCCTCCAGCGTCAAGACGGCGATAGATCCACTGGCCTACCTGGTGGGTGCCGTGCGCGTGGGGTACGACGGCGATTCGGCCAAGACTAAGGTTGCCGACTTGGCGAAGTACATTGATCGGGAAGACAAGACGGTGCGGAGCATCACCGGCCAGATCGAGACGGACTACGGCAAGGGCGTTTACCGCGTCAACTCGCCTACCGTCCAAGCCGTGGCCGGTTTCCTGAAGGACGCCGGGCCGCAGCACCTGGCGGACATGGACGTCGCCTGCCATAACCAGTACGCCACCATCGTGCTCGTGCCACTGGACGGGAAGACGATTCGGCAATCTGCGAAGCTGCTGCTTCAGGTCGGCACGGTCTGCCGACCCACGGGGTGGACCGCAGTGCCCACTCGCGCGCGGATCAACGGCAAGCAGAGCGACTGCTTCCGCGTCCTTTCAGCGGGCAAAGCGCCGTTCCAGGTGGAAAACACACAAGCTACGGTCACCATCGCCAACCCGCATATCACCAAGGCGGTGCTATTGGACATAAACGGCATGGCCACGCCGACGCCGGTCGAGATCAAGCAAACCGGCAGCAAGGCGACGGTGGTACTGCCGGCCAACACCATGTATCTGATTCTGTCCAAACAGGAAGCCTGAGGGACTCATGGCAACCAGGACGCTTATGTTCCCTCGGCTGGTCGCCTCAGGGCCTTCGGGCGTGCGGCCTGTCCTGCGCCTGGTCACCGGGGGCCGGCTCCTCTCAGTCACGGTGCGCGATGCGACCGGCACCGCCCGCGAGGTGCGGGTCGAACCGCAGGGCGACACCGCTTTGCTCCGCTTCGACTCTGAGCCTGCGGGCCTCGGCCTGCGCATCCGTGCCCTGCACTGACGGCCTTCTTCGATTACACGCCAATCGGATAGGCGCTCTTCCAAACTGATGGCCCGAAAGGTCTGTTTGGAAAACGGCCCAGTGCCCGAAGCAAAGTGAAGTCCTCACTTGCATCACTCGGGGGGGTGTCTTCGCCGGCAGTGCTTTAGCCTTCAAGGCTCCTCAGGGCAGGACTCGCGCTGCGCAATGTGCCTTCTCAGGCAGGCGAGGACTTCCTGCAGACTTTCCGGCTTGGCCAGAAAGGACTGCCCTCCGACCAGTCCGTGGCGCGCGCGGACCTCTTCCCGGGTAACCGCCGCGGTCAGGAACACGATTGGCACGCCTTTCAGTCTGGGACTGGTCTGGAGGTGGCTCGCCAAGGTGCCACCGTCCAGGTCTGGCATTACCACATCCAACAGCAACAGGTCGGGCTCGAATTCTTCCGCGGCAGCCAGCGCCGCCCTGGAGACATTCTCGGTCGCGACTTCATAATCGCCTGTCTGCTCCAGGTTGAGTTTCAGCAAGCGCGTGATGGTGGGTTCGTCGTCCACGACCAGGATGCGTTTCTTGGCGTTGTTCATTTTTCCACCCCCTTGCTTGGAGCGGATGATCAGGGTGCGGCCAGGCGTCGGATCGGGGTCACGCTCCCGCTCGTGCCAGGCTTGACCATGGACCCGGTGACACAGAAATTTCCAAACGCATCGCAGGCAGCAGAATAGGCGATCGAGCTGCTATAGCCGGTGGGCAGGAACAGGTCGGTAGTCGTCCACGTAGCACCGCCATCGCTGCTGCCTCGGGCCATCCAAGTGCTGCCCACATAGCCGACAACTAAGACCCGCCCAAAGGCATCTGCCGCGATGGTCGAATTGTAGTAAGGAGACGCATTCGCGACGTAGTCCACATTCGTCCAACTGACGCCATGGTTGGTGCTCTTGCGCACCAGCCAGCCGGATTGGGTCGTTTTGTTGACCGTTGTGCTGATAACGCCGGCCACGTAGATGGACCCGTCAGGCCCTACGGCAGCACCCCTTGCCTGGCCTGAAACGCCCGGATTATAGCTGTCCAACGTCGTCCAGGTGGCGCCGCTATCGAGGCTGTGACGCACGATCCAGGTTGACCCCACATAGCCGCATACGAAGACTTCATCCAACTGACCCGGTGCCGTGGCAGGCCGGAGACAAAACCCATTTGCCTGATTTCCAATGGAGTAACTGTCCACCGTTGACCAACTGTAGCCATTGGATGTCGGCACCCCCTTGCGCACCGTCCATCCCCCAGACCCGCCAGGCCAAATCCTACCGCACAAATACACGGTTCCAGAATTTCCTGCTGCCAAATGCACCGAACCGAACTGGCCCGATGGAGTCAAAGACGGATTTGAGAGCATGGTCCACGTCGCTCCGTGGTCAACGGACTGCCAAACCCGGGACGAAGGCAAGTTGTTCACTACCGCATTGGCCTCCCCGTACAGCGTGCCGTCCGGGGCCTGGGCCAGGCGAACCCCATACTCGGGGATCTGCCCGATGCTCTGCCACGTAAGCCCGTGGTCGGTGCTAACGCTGACGTTGGTGATGCGATTAGTGGATGATTGGTCGTTGGCAGTGCTCACGAAATTACCGTTGCTGTCGGCCAGTACGTAATACCCCAGAGCCGGAGCGAGGAGGTCCACGGTTTCCCAGGTGGACTGGGCGAGGGTGGAGGTGAGTGGCGCCAGCAGCAAGGCGGCGCCGAGAATGAGGACGTTGTTCATTTTCATAATAATCTCTAACTGGTTTGTTTAATCGTAATTTGTTACTACCGAGGACATATTCGCGGCGGGGGCGGAAATCTTTCAGGAAATGTAATGGGAATCGGAGGGCCGAGTTACACGAGGCCCCGATCAACAGATAGGAGGACCCTCCCTGCGCTCGGGCGGAGATGATAAGGGGGACTCACGGAGCTAGTCCGTCCATCAACTTCGTCCCATCAGCAGGCGAGCAGCCGCTGTGTTCAGAAAACGGGCGCTACTCAAACAACTGCGGCGCTCGGGCCTGCAGTGAGTGGTGGAGCTTGGCCACTTCCTCCGCCCGGATGGGCAGCGGGACGCCAGAGGGGTTAATCGCCCGACCGGAAGTCAATTTCGCGTAGTCGGTCAGCACCTCCAACGGCAGACTGGTGGGCACCAGATCCCAGCCCTGGAGCAGGTTAGCTTGCTTGGCGTCGGTCCCGCTGACGGTGACCAGGCGGTGATTTCGCGCGACGGCTGCCCAGCGAATGTATCCTGAGTGGGGCAACAATGGGGTCAAGGCTTCGGCCTGCGAGGCATCCCATGCCCGGGCGGAATTGTCATCGCTGCGAGTGGCGATAAACCGACCGTCAGCGCTCCAAAACGCGAAGCGGACAGCCGTAGGCATCTCCAGGGGCTGAAGAACCAGGTCACTAGTCGCGGTGTCCCAGAGCATCACTTCCCCGTTGACCCCAGAGGTGAGAAGGCGACGCCCATCGGGACTGAAATCCGCGCTGATCAACCTGCCATAGTGCTTGAAGGGCGTACTCAGCAGGCGTCCGGAAACCAAGTCATAAACTACTCCGGATTGACCACCGATCACGGCGAGGTGACGCTCGTCCATATCAACCGTTGAATCCGCAACCGAGGTCAGCGGGGGTTGCGGGAGGACGTAAACGCTCTTTTGGGAATCGAGCTCCACCAACTCGACAGTTTCTTCAGCCGGATGATTGTCTACGTAAAACAGGGCGCGTTTTCCGTCCGACAAGAATGCCATGACATCAATGAAACGTTCGGGCATGGTAATAGTCCTTTCCAGCGCACCGTCGGAACTTTTCCAGAAACGCACCCTGCGATCCTGGCAAAAGGAGATAAGCTGTGTCGAATCCCGGCTGAAGGTCACCTGCATGACAAACGCCGGATGGAGCAGGACAAAGTGCCGCAACCCGCCCGTGTCCTCGCGCCACAGATCTATGGATTGTGGCCCAATCTGCCGGTCCTGGCCGCCAAAGGCGGCCCAGGCACACCCGCTCGGAGCTACCGCGAGTTCATAAGGCGGCGCGTTGGTCTGGGAGCAAGTCAGCCTATGCACTTCCTTGAAGCTGGCCGGATCGACGAGGGAGAGCAGCGCCCCTTTCAGCGGGAGGATGAGAGGCCCCGCATTACGTCCCCAGTTCTGGTTGCAGTAACCGTCCACATCAGGCTCCAAGCGGAGGCTGACTGGCTGTGGTCCGGGGCGCAGCGCCCAAAGCTTCACAGTCCCGTCATCACTCGCGGTGAGCAGGCGCTTACCGTCCTGACTAAACCTGGTGGAAAAGACGTAAGTCTGGTGCCGCAGCGGCGGAAACAGAGGCTCCCCGGTTTCGAGGTTGCAGACGTAGGCAGCGCCCCAACTGCTTGCAATTGCAATGGTTCGCCCATCCGGGCTGAAATCCCACCCTTCAGCATCGCCCTTGTCCTTAAGACCAGCGAATCGTTCTGCCTGATTATCGGCATCGAATGCCCGCAGCAGCGAGCTTGAACGGGGTTCTGACCGCGCGTCTCCGAACAAAAGGAGGTCTCCTCTATTTGGGTTGAAGGTGAGCATCATAGCTTTGGCAGTCTTGACGGGTGGCCTCAGAGGTTTTTGCGTCCGGGTGTCCCAGGTCTGAGTGAGGCCGGTGTCAACGGGGCTCGGGGGTTCGGTGGCAGTCGCCAGCCGTTCACCATTTGGGCTGAAAGCCAAGCGACGGACCAAAGTATCATGAACGAGAGGGGCCCCCACCGGTTCTCCCGAGGGCAAGTGCCAAAGCCGGACGGTGCGGTCCTCGCTGGCCGAGGCCAGCAACGAGCCATCGGCGGTGAAAGCCATCGCGTGGATCCTCCCGGTGTGGCCCGTCAAGTGGGCCACTATTCGGCCGTCCGAGGCAGCCATGACGCGAATGACGTTGTTCGAGAGGCCTATCGCCAGCCATCGGTCATCCGGGCTTATGCCGGAGCACCCCAGGTTCGTACGCGTTTCCGACAGCCCTTGCATGGCCGGGAAGACATCCTTGCCGGTCCGAACGTCGAGCACCGCTAAAAAGCCGGGCAATTGTTGGGCGGGGAACTCAACGAAGATGGGGCCCTGGCGAGGTGAGGAACTGACCAGCAGGCGCCCTCCATCGCGCGTGAAACAGACCTGCCAAATGGCGTCGGCCATGCCCGGTCGCTCCCAGAGGGTTTCGCCGGATAGTAAGTCCCGCATGCAGACTCGGCCCTTGGCGGTTCCGATAGCGACTTTGGTGCCATCCGGGCTCAGCGCGGCGTCGCGAACACCTTCTTTTTCTGCCAGCACTTGCAGCAGGGGGGGTGTTTGTTTGATCTGCTCAATAACCTGCTGGATGCGAATCCTGTGAATTTCTTCCTGCGGCGGTTGGTTGGTCACCAGCGGCAACGCCTGGGCGAACCAGAGCAAGGCACCCGGCAAGTCCCCGCTATCCATCAGCCGGACGCCATTGGCGATGTCCATCCGGACGATGCGCTCGCGGTTCTCCTCGCCCAGGCGTGTCTTTTGGTCGGCCAATTGCTGAACGACGCGGGTCTGCCTCGCCTGCCAGAGCCAGCCCGCGGCGATCACTGCAGCCACTGCGGTCACCACCGCCCCGGCGCGCTGCACAAAGCGCAGTTGTTTGGTGAGCTTCTGCTGCCGGCGCACCGAGCCGCCGCTCTGAAGCAGCGCCAGGTCGGCGTGCATTTCAGCGGCGGAGCCGTAGCGCTGTTTTGCGTCCGGGGCACAGGCGCGGAGGAGCAGTTCGTTGAGTTCGGCCAAGGCGGTGCGGTCGGGCAGTTCGGCGATGTCCGTGGGCAGCTCTGGAAACTGCTGGCGGTCGTGGCCGGTGCTGATTTCGTACAGTACCTTGCCCAGGCTGAATAGGTCGGCTTGAACTGTCCCTGGACCTTCGGGGGGCAGGTAGCCTTCGGTGCCGACGAATGACATGGTCGTTTCCGCCAGCGCGACCAGGCCGATGTCGGCCAGCTTGGGGATGCCGTTGACGAAGACGATATTGGAGGGCTTGATGTCTCGGTGGACGAGACCGTGGCGGTGGAGATGCGCCAGCGCAGTCGTGAGGGCGAGTCCGAGGCGGAGGCACTCGTCCACCGGCAGGCGACCGCGAAGGAGGAGTTCGCTGCGCAGGTTGCGCGGACTGTAGGTATCGGGATTCAGCGAACCGGTCGGCGCATCGGAGGGACGAGTTCCACGAGTCCCCAGTTGCGGTTGGGGGGAAGACGGGGGACTCGCGGGGCTGGTTGCTCCGACGGGCGAGTTGGATTGGGGACTCGTATAACTCGTCCCTCCGGAGGCGTAGGCGCCGCTCATGTCGTCCGCCAGTTCCATGACGTAGTAGAAGCAGCCGGGGCCGCGGCCGACCTGGAGCAGGTTGAGCTGGCTCTCGTGGCTGCGGGAGACCGGCTCGAAGCGCTGCATGCCGGCGAACTCGCGCTCGAACGGGCGGTCGTCGTGGAATGAACTCCGGTGGACGATCTTTACGGCGCGATACGTGCCGAGGATATTGCGCGCCAGCCAGACCTCGCCGTAGCTGCCCCGGCCGATGGAGCGGATGAGCGTGTGATCGGGGACCTGGATGGGCGGGACTTCGCCCACGCCGGCGCCGGCGGTCGGCGTGGCAGAGTTCCACTCTATCCTGATCGTGGGAGCCGGATTGTGCTCGGGCATAACCGTCAATGCGTGGCGCCGGGTGTGCCGCGGGGAATGCGCGGATAAGACTCAGCCTGCGCTTCGAGGCGTTTGACCTCCTGCTTGATCAGCGCGCCGACGCGGTAGCGGGCGAGATAGACCTGCGCGGCATTGAGCTTGAGGATGGCCTTCACTTCCGACACGGGCATTCCACGCAGCACGGAGAGATCAAAGATCTGAAACTGCTTCGGTGCCACCTTCTGTTTGACTCGCTCGATGGCAGCGTCGAACAGGTTCTTCTGCCATTCTCCCTCCCAGACGGCATCGGGTTCGAGGCTGTCTGGGTCGGGCACGCGGGCGATGGTGTCTGTGCGGGTGGTCTCGTCGGACGACTGCGGCATCGGATGGAGCTTCGGGTCGGTGCGCTTGCGGAAGTGATCAATGATGCGTCGGCGCGTGATCAGGCAAAGCCAGTGCTTGAAGGAGCTCTTGGTGCGGTCGTAGCCGCCGGCGCGCATCTGTTTGGCCACGGCGACCAGGGTTTCCTGCACGACGTCGCGCGCCTCCTGCTCGGATAACCCGGCCTTGATCGCCACCGTGTAAATCAGTTTCCAGTAGGTGTCGAAGAATTCCTGCCAACTGCCGTGGTCATCCCAATTGTGCAAACGCCTCACGAGACTGGACCGCGTGGCGGCCGGGTCTTCGGCGCCAAAGGCTAGGACATCATTATTCCGCACAACCATGTATTCGCAGGCGTAGGGACTTTCTTTCAGACCATTTTACCTCAACTTGATGGCCCCGCAAACCGTCGGCTGGCCGGTTTGCACCACCTCCGGCCAACCGTCGCTTTCGGCAAGCCACTCCAAGTGCCTGGTAGAACAGAGAATGCAAAGCCACCCCAAAGCTACCCCGAGGCGAACGCCGAAAGCAGAATGCAGAGGGCAGAAAGGCGGGGCAAAGCCGCCCAAATGTCGAGTTTAGCGCTAAAAGGTCCACAGGGCCGGAGGTTCCGTGCACCCGCCGACCAGAGGTCTGCCCCGCACCTGAATCATTCCGCCGCGGAGTTGTCGCAGGAAAGTGGTCTGGATAAGCTTGGCTGATCAAAAACGGGGGTTTGAGGGAGTTCTATGGTACCAGAGCATGTCCAGGGTTTGTCCAGGGTGCCCTGGGGCGAATGCAGAATGAGGAATGAAGAATGATGAATGCAGAAGAAGCGAGCAAAGCCACCCCGAGGCTACCCCGAGGCCACCCTCAGGCCATCTGGTAGCCAACCGGTAGGCACCCCGAAGCCACCCTGAGGCTACCCTGGGGCTACCCCGAGGCTACCCTTAGGCTACCCCGGGGCTACCCCAAAGCCACCGCCAAGGCAAAGCAGAAAGTAGAAAGCAGAAAGTAGAAAGCAGAAATAGAGGGGAGAAATGGCGCAAGACACCCAAAGTCAGCCCAAGGCCTGCTCTCGTGGCCCGATTGACTGTGGGATGGGCTTTTGCGGGGAATCCTCTGCGGGCTGCGGCGTCTGATCGTCTCCATGCAGTTCCAGCCGCGTGGGACTCGGCGCTTGTCATATTCCGCCGTTGCCGGCAAACTCAGCAGCATGAGCACCATCCACGGAGCCGCGGAGGTTCTGCGGCTTGCAAGTTGCGCGTTGCGAGTCGTCCGAACGCACCGGGGCCGAACCTTCGACTTTCCACCGGCAACCTGCAAAAGCCTGGCCCTGCTGGCCGCCGCCGCGTGCGCGATGCTCGCACAGCCCCGCTCGACACTGGCGCGAGACCAATCCGGCCCGCCGCTGCCGCGGGGCGTTAAAGCGGTATGGGACCCGGCCAAGGCTTTCCGGGAGACCACACCCACCCGGGAACGGCTCTGCATCAACGGCCTGTGGCGCTGGCAGCCGGCAGCGGATAACGCCGTGCAGGTGCCCACCGGGGCCTGGGGTTATTACAAAGTGCCTGCCTGCTGGCCCGGCGCGCAGGACTACTTGCAGAGCGACTACCAGACGCTCTACCCCGACCAAAGCTGGAAGAACACAAGGCTCAGCGAAGTCCGGAGCGCTTGGTACGAACGCACCGTCACCATCCCCAGAGATTGGGCCGGCCGGCACATCGTCCTGGATGTCGAATACCTGAATTCCTTTGCAGCGGTGTATGTTGACGGAAAGGAAATCGGACAAATCCGCTTCCCGGCGGGCCAGGTGGACCTCTCCGCGGCGGTGCGTCCGGGCGCCACGCATGTCCTGAGCCTGCTGGTGGTGGCGATGCCGCTCAAAGCGGTGATGGAGTCGTATAATGACACGAACACCGCCAGACAGAGGAAGGGCAGCGTCGAGCGCCGCGGCTTGTGCGGTGATGTCTGGCTGATCGGTGAGCCAGTTGGAGCGCGACTTTCAGACATCCGGATAGACACCTCGGTTCGCCAGAGCCAGATCACGTTCGAGGCCGGCCTCCAGGGGCTGGTGGCGGACGGGCGCTACAAGCTGCGCGCCCGCATTACCGACCAGGGCATCCAGGTTGCGGAGTTCACTGGCCCAACCTTTCTCGCGAGCGAGGTGAAAGATGGCCGTGCGACGTTCGCGGCGTCGTGGAAGCCGCCTAAGCTGTGGGAGATCCACACGCCCCAGAACCAGTATGCCGCCGAGCTGTCGCTCCTCGACGCGGGCGGCCAGGTCGTGGACACCGCGACGCCAGTTCGGTTCGGGTTCAGGGAGTTCTGGATCGAGGGCCGTGATTTCTACCTGAATGGCACCCGGTTGTATCTCTCGATGGTGCCCCTGGACAACGCATCGGTGGGCGCGGCGTTGGCGACCTACGCCGGGGCCAAGGAGAGCCTCCTGCGCCTCAAGAGCTTCGGCATCAACTTCGTTTATACGCACAACTACGGCTGCGAGCCCGGCTCGCACCTGAGCTTTGCTGAGATCCTGCGCGCGGCGGACGACGCGGGGATGCTGGTCGCGCTGTCGCAGCCGCACTTCAGCGCGTACGATTGGAAGACGCCCGACGCCGACCAAACCAACGGCTACGCGCACCACGCGGAGTTCTACGTGGGCGTCGCGGGAAGCCACCCGTCGGTAGTGTGCTACGCGATGAGCCACAATGCCACGGGTTACAACGAGGACATAGACCCCGTGATGATGGACGGGAAGAGCAACCCTCGGGACCAGTGGGCTGACCGCAACGTCAGGCTCGCGCTGCGCTGCGAAGCCATCGTCAAGCGCCTCGACCCCGCGCGGATCGTATATCATCACTCGTCGGGTGACCTCAGCGCGATGTACACCCTCAACTTCTACCTCAACTTCGTGCCCATTCAGGAACTGGACGACTGGTTCGAGCACTGGTCCATCGCGGGGGACAAACCGATGGTGCTGGTGGAATACGGGGTGCCGTTTGGGTGGGACTGGGCCATGTACCGGGGCTGGTACAACGGCCAGCGCGAATTCGGCAGCGCCGCCGTGCCGTGGGAGTATTGTCTCGCCGAGTGGAACGCTCAGTTCCTCGGCGACGTGGCCTACCAGATCAGTGACTGGGAAAAACGCAACCTGCGATGGGAGGCGCAGCAGTTCCGCGCGGGCCGCGCCTGGAACCGCTGGGATTACCCTTACCCGGTGGGCGACGCGCGGTTGGACGAGATGCAGCCGGTGCAAGCCGCTTACACCACGGACAACTGGCGAGCATTCCGCGCCTTGGGCCTGTCAGCCAACTCGCCCTGGGAGCACGACCGCTTCTGGAAGTTGCGCGACGGGTTCGAACCCCCCCGCCAGGATCTGCCGGTTGATTGGGACAACCTACAGCAACCGGGCTACAGCCCCGACTTTATTGACCACACCTACGCCCGCTTTGACATGGCTTACCAGCGGTCCGACTGGGTCGCCTCGCCCACAGCCGAGTCGTTGTTCCGCAACAACCTGCCGTTGCTGGGCTGGATCGCCGGCAAGCCTGAGCATTTCACCACCAAGGACCACACATTCTACCCTGGCGAAGCGATCGAGAAGCAGCTCATCGTGATCAACAACTCCCGAGTGACCGTAACCTGCGACACTTCATGGTCGGCGAACGTGGGCGCGGCGGTTAAGGGGACCAAGCAGGTGGTCCTCCCGACCGGCGAGCAGGTGCGCATCCCGCTGCAACTCAAGCTGCCGGCCGACCTGGGGCCGGGCGAATACCAGATCACCGCCAGTTTCAGGTTCAGCACGGGAGAGAGCCAGGAAGACTCTTTCAGGCTGCAAGTCATCCCGCGTCTGGCGCCGCCCCGCGCGGCCTCGAAGATCGCCCTCTTTGACCCGCCCGGCCAGACGACCAAATTGCTGGCGGGGTTGGGTGTCGCCTGCCAACCGGTGGACGCCGCCGCAGACCTTTCCAGCTTCGATGTGCTGCTTATCGGCAAAGGCGCGCTGACGGTGGACGGCCCGGCGCCGGGTCTCACGCGAGTGCGCGACGGGCTGAAGGTGGTCGTATTCGAGCAGACTGCCGAGCTGCTTGAAAAGCGGCTCGGCTTCAGGGTCGAGGAGTATGGCTTGCGGCAGGTCTGGCCGCGTGTGCCGGATAGCCCGCTGCTGGCCGGCCTCAAGACCGAAGACCTGCACGACTGGCGCGGCTCTTCCACCCTGCTGCCTCCCACGATGGCGTATAAGTTGAGTCCGCGGTACAGCGGGGCGCCGACGGTAAGCTGGTGCGGGCTCGAGGTCACCCGGCTGTGGCGCTGCGGCAACTGGGGCAACGTCGCGTCGGTGCTGATCGAGAAGCCGCCACGCGGTGACTTCCTGCCCATCGTGGATGGCGGCTACGCGCTCCAGTACAGCCCGCTGCTCGAATACCGCGAGGGCAGGGGGCTTGTTCTTTTCTGCCAGATGGACGTGACCGCGCGGACGGAGAGCGAGCCGGCAGCCGAAACACTGGCGGGCAACATCCTCCGTTATGTGGATGCCTGGCGCCCAACCCCGCGGCGTACCGCGGTGTACGCCGGCGAACCCGCCGGCCTGGATTGGCTGGCGGCTTGCGGAGTCGAAGCCACGCCATTCAAAGGCGAGCCGCCGGCGGCGGATCAGGTGCTGGTGGTGGGACCGGGTGGAGGCCGTGCGCTCGAACCTCAGGCCCCGGCCACCGCTGAGTGGGTGAAGTCGGGAGGCCGCGTCCTGGCCCTCGGACTGGACCAGGCGGAGGCGAACTCCTTCCTGCCGACGAAGGTAACAATGGACCCCACCGAGCATATCGCTGCCTGGTTCCCCCCGTTCGGCGCACAATCGCTGCTGGCCGGGGTAGCGCCGGCGGACGTGCACAACCGCGACCCGCGCAAGCTGCCCGTGGTGACCGGCGGCGCGACCACCTATGGCGACGGGGTACTGGCAGCGACGGGCAACGTGGTCTTCTGCCAACTACCGCCGTTCAAGGTGAGCAAGACGATGGGGGCGCTGAGCTCGCTCGCGGTGACCGAGGACGACACCGCCGGGCACAAGAAGAGCGCCCTGGTTTCGTTGGGCGGCCTCGTCTCTGCCCAGTTTGGGCAGAAACTGCCGGCGGGCGAGATCGGCAAGACCTACACCTTCGCGGCCTGCGTGAAGGCCCTCGGCGGACCGGCGGTGGTCCGGCTCGAGGTCGAGCGCGCAGGCAGGCCGTGGGATCGGGCGGTGCGCGGACCGGACATCACGGTCAGCCCAGGCGATTGGACCGAGGTGCACCTCACGTTCGCGGTGGACAAGGCCTATCCCGAGGGCTGGCAGGCTTATTTGGACGGCTCGGGCGACGGCGCTAGATTCCAGGTCAGCCGCGTGCGGCTCTACGAGGGCCCCTACGTTCCAAAGGATGACCCCGCAGCGGCGGCCACCGAGGCGCCGGGCCGCAACCTGTTCAAGAACGTGAACTTCGAGGCGGGCCTGGCCTCGTGGTTCTTCAACCACGGCCCAGAACAATTCAACCTGCGGCGCACCTTCGGGCGCACCTCCTTTGCAGTGAGCCGCCTGCTGGGGAATCTCGGCGTTGCTGGCTCGACGCCGTTGTTGGAGCGGTTCGCCGACCCGGTGGGCGCGTCCAAGGGATCTTCTGTAGTGAAGAATGGTGATTTCAGCACGGATGCCGACGGCGATGGTCTCGCCGACGAGTGGGAGTTCGGCCCGAGGGCCAATGGTGCTACCTGCACCCGGGAGGCACTGCCCGGGCCGGGAGGCGGTTGGGCCCAAGTCATCGCGGTGCCGCCCGTCGCGGCGGGTGCCAAGGCGCCGGAAGTCATGATCGCCCAACACGAGATACCCATCCAAGGCGGCCAGTGGTATAGCTTGTCGCTGCGAACCCGGGCCGAGGGCCTGACCGCCAGGGACATCTCCTGGGCGGTGCAGAACACCGCTAACTGGCAGTCGCTGTTCGATTACCAGAACATTACGCCCAAAGCGGAATGGCAGACGAACTCGTTCGTCCTCCAAGCCAAAGACACTGCCGCCAAAGGGACCAAGTTCCAGATTTGGTTCAACGGCACCGGCAAGCTCTGGCTCGCCGACGTGCGCCTCGAGCCGATCCAGGACCCCACTGTCGGCCGCTGGCTCGACGGCCTATACCTCACCCGGCCTACGGAGTGGGATGACCCCTATCGCTTCTTCGGGTGGTAAAGCGCAACCCCATGGCGTCAAATGAAGTTTCGGGACTTGTGGAAGGCCGGCACGGCTGAGACACTGCGACAGGTTCTGCATGAAACAACTCCACGTTACAACGCGAGGGGAGTGGCGCGAGTGGCTGGCTGAAAACCACGGCAAGGAAGAGGCCGGAATCTGGCTGGTCTTCTACAAGAAGCAGACCGGCAGAGCGTCACTTGGGTATGAGGAATCCGTCGAGGAGGCCCTCTGCTTCGGCTGGATCGTCACTGCGAAGAGGCCGGAGACAAGGCTGAAACGGGTGAAGGACTCTTTGGCCCTGCTTGACAATGGTGAAAAGCTCGGACTCAAATAGGGCGTCCTGGACTACAGCCTTCTGCTACTGGATGACTTCTCCCGCCACCACCGCCTCAAGCAGGCGAACTGGCACGTCATCTTCGTGGTGTTGTTAGTGCTCACCAGGTGCGCCGTGGCGTACCAGGTCCGCCGCGTGCGCGCCCTGAGCCGTTTCTACGGCCGCCGCCCCTCAACCGAGTGCAAGTCCTGGGTGGCCTGGGCACGGAACTCTTCCATGTGTTTGGTCCAGGCCTGTTCCAGTTCCGTAACCTTGTCCGGATGGTCCGAGGCAAGATTGCTGGATTCGGACCGGTCTGTGCGCAGGTCGTAAAGTTCCCAAGGGTTCTGGTGGTCGGCCACCAGTTTCCAGTACCCCACGCGAATCGCGCGATTGCCATCGTGATACCACCAGAAGTAATCGTGCGTGACCGACTCATCTTCGGTGAACACCGGGACCAGGCTCTTGCCTGGCGGTGGGGGAACCGGCTTGCCGCCAGAGCTTTCTGGCCAGCGACCGCCCGCAAGGTCGAGGACAGTGGGGGCGAGGTCAATGAGGTGGCCGGGGTTGTGGCGGAGTTGGCCCCGCGCGGTGATGCCTTCCGGCCAGTGAACGATCAGCGGAGTAGTGATGCCCCCTTCATGCACCCAAGACTTATGCAGCCGGAAGGGGGTGTTGGCGGCGCTGGACCAACCGGGGCCTATGGAAAGGAAGGTTCGAGCGGAGCCGGGCGGGGCTGACCGGTCGTGGCCGTCACCCCGGACGATCTCTTCGGCGCTGGCGCCGTTGTCCGAGAGAAAGAAGATCACGGTGTTGTTGAGCACTTTCATCGCCTTCAACTGGGCAATCACTCGGCCGATCTCAGTGTCCATGCGGTGAATCATGGCGGCGTGCAGCGTCATCTTAACCGGCTGAAACTCTTTCTGCTCGGCCGTCAGGTCGCTCCAGGGAAGGGCTCGAGCGGCTTCACCAGGGCCGATCAGCTCGCGCAGCTTCGCCTCGGACAGATTCCAGCTCGGCACGATGTCAGGGTCGAGCTTGGAGAGCGGGCAATTGATCAGGCCCATCTTTTCCATGCGGGCATGACGTTCCTGCCGCAGGACGTCCCACCCGGCCCGGTAATGGTCCTGGTAGAGCGCAATGTCCTGGGGCAAAGCCTGCAACGGGAAATGGGGCGCGGTAAAGGCAAGGTAGAGGAAGAACGGCTGCTCCCGGTGTTGGGCGTGGTGGTCGGCCAGCATATCGAGCGCGTATTGGGCGATGGCGGTGGTGGCATAGTAGCCGCTGTCCGGGGGCACGGGGGCCAGCGGGCGATCGTCCAGCGTGTGCTCTTTCGGGCAAAAGTAGCGGTCGTGGTCGTTCAGCGAGTAAGAACGGTCGAACCCGCCCGCGAGCACCGGCCCGTCCACATGCCATTTGCCGGAGTGATAAGAGCGGTAGCCGAGGGGACGCAGCAATTCGGGCAGTAAGCGGGCCCAGGCCGGGCGCCGGCCAGCAACCCCGCCGTCCAGGCCAGGCAGCGCGTCACGGCGGACCTGCTGTGCGTAGTAGCCGGTGAGGATGCTGGCCCGTGACGGCCAGCAGCGGGCTGTGTTGTAGAACTGAGTGAACCGCAAGCCTCCCTTTGCCAGGTTATCGAGGTTCGGTGTCCGAATCTCCCCGCCGTAGCAGCCGGCGTCCGAGAACCCCATATCATCGGCGACAACGATGACGATGTTGGGCCGGGCAGGCCGATGCTGAGAATCCTCGCGAGCGGCGACAGCCGAGACGCCAATCAGGCCGGACAGCCACAGGGTCAGCAACATCCGTAGCCTGGCGGTTGGCCTGTTCTTCATAGTTTATCGCTTTCGCCCGCCCAATCGCGCAGCAGAGTTCGCCGTCGGTGTGCTATTTGGCATAAGAGCTGTTCGGCACGCTGGCGAATTCGCCTTACTTCCAATGCGCCGCCCAGCCGCGCGCGGGGATCGTTTCGGAGTTGCCGTTGAGCTGGACCTCAATTGGCTCGTCGTTGAAGTTCTCGACGACGCGGCTGCCGTCGCTGAACAGATAAAGCCCCGTCTTATTGGGGGCGTGGAAGTCCACGCGCAGCGGCTTGAGCAACGCCGCGCGCAACGGATCAAGTTGAGCCTGGCTCAGCTTGAGCAGTGACTTGGGTTCGCCATTGACCGCGAGGATGTGGACGCCCGAGGCCTTCACGTTGACTTTGTCGCCCAAGGCCTTGACGAGTCCATCGGTCAGCAGCACCGGCCTGCCCGCTTTGATGAACGCCTGAAGTTTGGCGGCGAAGCCCGGGTCCTTTAGGGCATGGACCGAGAAGAACGCGGCCCGCGCCTTGGCTGGGAACTCGTGGCAGGGAAGGAGTGGCAGACCGAGCATGCCGACGAAATCGAAGACGACTTTCTCGCCATCGGGGTGGCTGCTGGCAGGCTTGTAGGCGGCAATGCCGGCGGGGCGGCGCCGCGCGACTTGGCGGGCCACCGACAGCAGCTCAGGGATGTTGGCACGCAGGGCCTCGATGTTCCTCGGGCCGGTGCCGCTCTGCAGGCTGCCGTAACAGAAGAGCATTGATTCGCGGGCGCCGGCCAGGACGGTCTGACGCGCCTGCTCGAGGTAGGTGGCCGGGCTGGTGCCGTAAGGATCGAACCAGCCGCCGCCGCATTTGGCGCCGCCCAAGCCGCCGAGCCAGCGCATGATGAAGAAGCCCTCATACTGGACCGTGCCGCCCCACTGCCGGTTGGTGTAATCGCGCGTCTCGGTGCCGACCCAGATGCGGTCGAAGTCGGCGGTCTCGCGCGCCACATCGTAGCCGCGTTCGTGGAACTGGTCGTACCACTGCGGATACTTGATGATGACCTTGACCTTGGGGTTGACCTTGTGGGCGGCCTCGAGGATGTAGTGTCGCGACAGTTGGACCATAAGCTCGGAGCGGTAGTCCTCCCAGGTGTCGCCCGCGACGGGATAGCGTGCGCCGCCGATGGTGACGGTGCGAGCGGCGCGAGCGGCTTTGCACTCGGGGCATTCGCAGTCGGTGAACCAGAAGTCGTCAATCATGATCTCGTCGAAGAGGCCGGCGGCATACTCGAACACCGACTTGAGTTTCTCCTGGGTCTGGGGATCGGTGAAGCAGGAGATTTCCTTCCAGCCGGTGGAATCCTTGCCGACACGGGTGGTGGTGACGCAACCAGATGGCTCGACGCCGGCGGCGCGAAAGGCGTCTCGGGCCTTGACGAGCGTGGCGAGGTCAGCGGTGTAGCCGCCACGGAACTCCTCGATATAGACCTTGGTGACGGCGGTCCTCTTGCACCAGTCTATGGCGTCGCGCAGGCCAGCGTCCGAGGAGAGGTATTCGCGCACGTTCTGGGCGGTTATGAGCGTGGAGAAGCGATGGACGGCACGATAGCGTTGGGCGAGGGCCCAAAGATCAGGGGCCGGGGTGGAGGTTGGAGACGCGGTCGCGGGGGAAGCTGCTGAGGACCCCAGGGCGGAGGATGCCGCGAAGGCGAAGAATGCCACGAGTGCCAGGTGCCGTAGGATCGGAAGGGATGAGAGGCGTCTCATAGTTTTCGGTTTGATGCGGGGAGCCTGTGTCTGGCGTAAAGGGTCTTCATGTGGCCAGTCTGGGCAGGTGGTGTTGCAAAGGCAAGCAGGACGAAGTCTTGTTCCATACCGCAGAATCCACGAACTAGTCGGCCCAACGAGCCATTGCCTAGGCAAGACTTACACCAGTAAGTGCGTCAAAGGTTGAAGGCTGCCCACAACAAAAGTTAAAAGGGGAGTTTGGTGAACTGTCGCAACCGGCTGGAGGAGCACCAGCAAGGAGCGCAGGGTTTCACGCCCATTTTGAACGCGTTGGAAGAAGCGGGCTTGATCCCGGGGCAGCTTCGCTGGCAGAGTGAGTTCGCTCATGAAATCTCGCCGAACGTTCGAATTGTGGGTTTCGGATTCTGCCAGGGGCCGGCGGCTGGCCTTGGCCATTGTGGTTTGTGTGTTGGGCGCCGCCCGGTTGTGCGGCGCCACTGGGTCGGCCCAGGCCAAGGCGCTCTTCAAGAACCCGCCGCGTGAATACAGCACCGGCCCGCTCTGGGTCTGGAACGATAGGCTCACCGAGCGGCAGGTGCGCGAGACGCTCCGCGACCTGGCCAGCCAGGAGGTTAAACAGGTCTGGGTGCATCCCCGCCCGGGGTTGATGACGCCCTACCTGTCGAAGGAGTGGTTTAGCCTCTGGAAAGCGGCGCTCGACGAAGCCCAGCGCCTGGGCATGAACGTGTGGATCTACGACGAGAACTCCTATCCATCGGGCTTCGCAGGCGGCTGGGTGCCGGAAGAAATGCCCGAGTCCCGGGGACGCGGCCTGAGTTTCCGGGAGACCAAGACAGCGCCCTCCTGGTCGGAGGACCTGGTGGGCCTGTATCGCTGCGAGGGGGACAAGTTCGAGAATGTGACGGCCAAGGCCAAGGCAGGCCAAGCCCTGCCCGAGGGGCGTTACCTGGCGGCAACTGAGGTGCGCGCCGGCAACGAGCCTTGGTTTGGGAACCGCAGTTATGTGAACCTGCTCTCGCCCGGGGTGACGGAGAAATTCCTCGAGGTAACCATGGAGGCCTATCGCCGCGAGATAGGCAGGGAGTTCGGGCGCCGCGTGCCGGGCGTGTTCTCGGACGAGCCGAACATTCACCCCACCGAAAACTCCGCCTGGAGCGAGGTCCTGGCGTCGGAGTTCGAGAAACGCTGGGGATACAGCCTCCTGGAGCATCTGCCCAGCCTGAACTATCCGCTGGGGGATTGGCAGAAGATTCGGCACAACTATTACCAGGTCCTCAACGAGCAGTTCATCGAACATTGGTCGAAGCCCTACCACGATTACTGCGAAACCAATCACCTCGAATGGACGGGCCACTATTGGGACCACGAATGGCCCAGGTGCGGCTACGTGCCCGACAACATGTCCATGTATGCCTGGCCACAACGGCCCGGCATCGACTGCCTGCGCAATCAATATGCCGAACATACTCACGCCCAGTTCGGCAACGCCCGGATGGTCAGGGAACTCTCCAGCGTCGCCAACCAACTCGGCCAGAGGCGGACCTTGTGCGAGGCCTACGGCGGCAGCGGGTGGGACCTGCGTTTCGAGGACATGAAACGCATCGGCGACTGGCTCGAGGTGCTGGGCGTCAACACGCTGAACCAGCATCTTTCCGACATCACCGTTCGCGGCGCGCGCAAACGTGACTATCCGCAGTCCCTCTCCTACCACGAACCGTGGTGGGAGGGCTACCACGCCCAGGCACAGTACTTCGCCCGCCTCTCGGCGGCGCTTTCCCAGGGCGAACAGGTTAATGAGGTGCTGGTCCTCGAGCCGACGACTACCGCCTGGATGTACCAGGCCGGCGACACAGAGCTCGATGAACTGGGCAAGAGCTTCTTCGACCTCGTCATGGCCTTGGAAGCCGCCCAGGTCGAATACGACATCGGCTGCGAAGACATCCTGGCCAGGCACGGCTCGGTGGACTCTGCCGGCCTGCAAGTCGGACGCCGCCATTATCGGACAGTGGTCCTGCCCCCCATGACGGAGAATTTGAATGCCAAGACCGCCCAGTTGCTGGCCGCCTTCGAGGAAACGGGCGGGACCGTGTTGAGCTGCGGAGAGCCGCCAACGAGGATTGATGGCAGCCTCTCATCGGTGGGCGCGGCCCTGGCGGGCTCAGATCACTGGAAGAGGGTCCAGACCGCTACCTTGCCAAAACAGCTTCGCCCAACCGGTCTGGTCGTCACCCGCGATGAGGCCGACGGCGGCATCCTCTTTCACCATCGCAGACGCCTCGATGACGGCGAGCTCCTGTTCCTGGTCAATACGAGCATTCAATCGCCCTCGGCGGGCACGATTCAATCCGACCTCAAAGGCGTCGAGACCTGGAACCTTTACACCGGCCAGATCGAACCGCAGGCCTTTGTGACACAGGGCCAGGGCATCCAGACCCGCTTCAACCTGCCCCCCTCCGGCAGCCTCCTCCTGTTCCTGTCCCGCAAACCGATCCTCCCCCGCCAACCCGCGGCAGAAACAGTGGCAGTCATCCAAGCGGGCCAAGCTCCTGAAATCCGGCGCCTCGCGCCGAATGTCCTCACGCTGGATTACGTCGAAGTCACCGCCGGCGGGGAAACCCGCCAGGGCCTCTACTTTTACCAGGCCAACCAGTTTGTCTGGCAGAAGAACGGCCTCGAACGCAATCCCTGGGACAGCGCGGTGCAGTTCAAAGACGAGTTGATTTCCAGGAAGTTCGCCCCCGGCAGCGGTTTTGAGGCCAGCTACCACTTCCAGCTCGAGGGAGACCCGCCAGCCAACCTCGCCATCGTCATCGAGCGCCCCGACCTCTACACGATCACCTGCAACGGCCAAGCCGTCACGCCAGTCCCAAAGGCCTGGTGGCTCGACAAGGCATTCGACAAAATCCAATTGGCGTCGGTGGCGCGCTCCGGCGAAAATGTCGTCACGATCAAGGCCTCGCCCTTTACGATGTATCATGAACTGGAGCCGGCCTATGTCCTGGGCGATTTCGCCCTGAAACCTGCGGACCACGGATTTGTCATTGTCCCGGACCAGCCCTTGAAACTCGGGGCCGATTGGAATGCACAAGGCCATCCCTTTTATGGCGGTGGCGTGGCTTATCGCGAGCATTTCCGGGTCGGCCAAAAGACGGGCCGTTACGCGGTGGCTCTGCGCGGCTGGTACGGCAGCGTGGCCAAAGTCAGCGTCAGCGGGAGGGCCGTCGGATACATCGCTGCCCCGCCCTGGGAATGCGACGTGACAAGATGGATTCGACCCGGCGAAAACGACATCGAAGTGACGGTCATCGGCACGCTCAAGAACACGCTCGGCCCTCACCACGGCAATCCTCAGCTCGGGGCAGCCAGGCCCATCAATTTCCAACAGGGCCCGGACCCAGGCCCGCCCCCCGGTGATTTTTACTCGACCGTGCCCTACGGCCTGGCTGAGCCGTTTGTGCTGAAACACATCGCAATAGCGAGTGGTTTGGTGAAGGAATCGGCTGTTTCGAGCTCCCCCACTGACCAGCGGACAGAAGACCATGGCTTCTTTCGGCTGAGCAGTCAGCTCAAAGAGTGTTCAATTCGCGTTCTCACCGTAGAGGGTTGCCCGGGATTTGTAATCCTGCCTTTGAACGGAAGGTCCAAGCCGACTCAGTGGATTTGGACTTCACCAACTCTTCTGCCAAAATTCCCTGACACATACTGCGCCTGGATGTTCACCGCGTTCCTCAATCGCGGGATTGCCATTGCCGGGATTGACGTGGGCGAATCCTACGGCAGCCCGGCTGGTGTTCGCCTATACGGGGGCTTTTATGATTATGTGTGCCGGGAATTTGGCCTTTCACCCCAACCGTGTCTGCTGCCCAGAAGCAGAGGTGGACTTATGCTCTACAACTGGGCGTGCCAAAATCCACAGCGTGTGAAGTGTATCGCTGGTATTTACCCCGTTTGCGACCTTCTCAGCTATCCAGGTTTGGCGAAAGCAAGCACCGCATACGGGTTTGAGGAAGCGCAAATCAGGACGAATCTTAGCAAGTATAATCCTATAGACCAACTTCAGTCATTGGCTAAAGCAAAGGTCCCCATACTCCACATTCACGGTGACCACGACGAGGCCGTTCCGTTGGAGGCCAATTCTGCTTTGCTCATTCGGCGCGTCCAGGAACTCGGTGGGGATGCCCGTCTGCTGGTTGTTCCTGGCCAAGGCCACAACACCCCAGACAGCTTCTTCAAGAACCAAGACCTGGTTGATTTCGTGTTAGAGCACTTGCGACAGTAGTGATTCTTGACGCGGGCATCCCGCACGGCGGCATGTCTGATTGATGACGAGGGCTGTGTCCAGGTCCAAGGCCCAGGGCGGGAGCAAGCCGGCGGTGTTGCTTGCAGATGGGGTCCGACCGGCTTCTCACCCGAATGGCGCTTAGTTAAGGCCCCAGCAAAAGCGGGGGCTTGACAACGGTTCTTAGGGCGAAGGTGCGTTTTTGCGGCGGCCACCGCCAAACCGCCGGGAAGTCGAGTGTCTTTCCCTGGCCCTGCCGTGTGGTGCCGTCAAACCCGCCGGAACGCCAGGCTGCATCGCTGGGTTCTCCGCTCTTTTCGATGGAATGCCAAGGCTCCAAGCGCGCCTGCGCCGCTACTCTCAGACTTTGGAAATGCTCTGGGGAGGCTGTGGGGTAGCCACGACGCTTTCGACGAACCAATGGAGCCAGTCCAGACCCTCCTCGCCGCCAGGGCCGCCGACGCCCTAGTCCATTATCTCTTTTCCGTCCATCGCAACTACGCCCGCGACCCCAGCGTGGGCCGAGTGCGTTACGTGGACTTCGACGAGTTCAACGAGTACGTGGATGGAACAAACGAGCCCGTCCAGGTCCTCGACCTGGTCTTCAAACCCAGCGAAACGTTGTTCTACGTGGACGAAGACGCCTACCGCACGAAATTGGCGGAGTACCAGACCGACAAAGCGCTAGAGCCAGAGGAGGACACGGCCTCGGAAACACAAGTGAACAACAATTCCCTACACCAGCCGCAGCAATCAACAACCACCTAAGAATGGAATCATGTTATGACAGAAGCCGTTAGAAGACTCCTTGAGGAATCCGTCGCACAGGGAAAGCTATCCAAGCCAGAAGACGATAAACCCCACCCTTGCGTTGGAGCCCTTGTGGTTAGGGACGGCAAGGTCTTGGCAAGAGCACACCGCGGCGAGCTCGCCGAGGGAGACCATGCAGAGTACACGGCCCTGGAGCGCAAGCTACCAGGTGAAAAACTTTCAGGATGCACCCTGATTACCACCCTCGAGCCGTGCACCAACCGCAATCACCCCAAATCTCCGTGTGCCGTACGCACCGCCAAACGACGCATTGCCAAAGTGTACATTGGAGTGCTGTACCCCAACCCAGACGTCTATGGCAAGGGCGTTCTCCATTTGAGAGAGCACGGCGTGGAGATCGAGATGTTTCCCTCGGATCTGGCTGAGCAAGTCCGCCAAGACAACAAACCGTTCATTGACCTTCATGTTAAACCCCGTTCAATAGATCCGAAGAAAAGGAAGTTGGACGAGTGGTATTACACCATCAACTCCATCTACTTCAACCGAAACTTCTACAGGGACACCACCTCCATCTTCGCGCACCTAGTCGAGATTATGGGCGGCCTAAGCGTGCTCGCCACGGAGAAGACAAAACCTGAAGTGAACGCCGAACACCACATGGCCAAAGCGGTGGCCTGGTGGTTGGCACTGTGTGCAAAGGTTGGCTTGCGTAGCGTCGAGGACCTTCTTTGGTACAAGTTTCCTACGGTGTGCCCCTACTGCAAGAGGCAGCCACACGATGATGACATCTGCCGCGAAGTAAAGGCGAAGACAAGAAATCCGGACTGGCGGGCACTCTATCTCAAGGGATTAGATGCCATTGCCCAACGTCCTGCCTCCCTCGGCGGCTGGCAGAGAATGTTCGGCCAGATATATGCGCCCGCGCAGACTGAAAAATATGACCTCATATTCGGGCGGTTCACTGAGGAACTGGGAGAACTCTCTGAGGCTATCCGGGTCGGCCCCGTAGTACCAGGGTACTATCTAAGCGAAGCCGCCGATGTATTCGCGTGGTTGATGAAACTCATAAACGTCTATGAATCGAAACACGGGATCGAGGTCAGGGCGCGGGGATCTAACCTAGAGGACCTCATGTACAAACAATATCCCGATAAGTGCCGCGTCTGCGGCAACGCAATTTGCGAGTGTCCGCCTATCCTTGCGTCCACGCTCGGCCGTATCGCTCATGACGGGCCCGATCCAGGGTTGCTGGTGCAGGCTCGTCCTTTTATGTCTCCAACGGAAGCCGCCGCCTTCTTTGAAATTGGCTCAGTCCAGATTGTCGTCGGAACGGAGCGTCTCCACGTCACCCCGGAACTAGTCGACGAGGTGAAGTATATCGTCGAGTGCGGCTCTCCGAAGTTTTCACAAGACACGAAGATTCACCCGGATGCCCTTCACCACATCCAGGCTGTTCTGTCCCAAATGGCGGCCCTCGCCCAAAGTGGACGCGTCAGCGACCGCCACATTCAAAACCTGCTGCGAATGATGACCCTCATGTCACCTAGGGAGCGTGGAGACTGCTTGGCGGTGTTCGGTTCGATGTCGCAAAACCCGCTGGTCAAGGCACTGGTTGAGTGGATGAACAAATGCCCCCAGCAGGGCTGGCAGGAGGGGCAGCCCGGGCTTTTTTAGCCTCAACCCCTATGTACGAATCAGCCGTGGAAGACGCCGCCCTGGCCTGGTTCGAGGCCCTCGGCTACTCCGTGTACAGCGGTCTCGAAATAGCCCCCGGCGAACTCGCCGCCGAGCGCGCCGCCTACGGCGAGACCATCCTCGCCCGCCGGTTTCGCGAGTCCCTCGCCCGCCTAAATCCCGAAATCCCGGCAGAAGCCCTCGACGACGCTTATCGCAAGGTCGCGGTTCCCCAAGCTCCCTCTCTCCTCGCCAATAACCGCGCCTTCCACCGCATGCTCGTGGACGGAATCCCCGTTGAATGCCGCCGGCCCGACGGCAGCATCGGCACCCAGCTCGTTCGGCTCGTGGATTTTCACAGTCCTGACGCCAACGACTGGCTCGTCGTAAACCAATTCACCATCACGGAAGGCCAGCACAACCGGCGCCCGGACATTATCGTTTTCCTGAACGGTCTGCCCCTCGCTGTCTTCGAGCTGAAGAACGCGGCGGATCAGAATGCCACTATCTGGGATGCCTTCAACCAGCTCCAAACCTACAAGCAGCAAATCCCCTCCTTCTTCACCTACAACGCTCTCTTGGTGATCTCCGACGGTCTGGAAGCCCGCGTAGGCACCATCAGCTCCGACAAAGAGCGCTTCATGCCGTGGCGCACGATCGAGGGCGAGACCGTCGCCCCACTCCCGTTGAATTAGGCTCATAATCTTAGAATACCGCTTTCTTGACCCGTCTTTGAAAATGATAAGACCGGTGAAACGAAGCTCTGCGACGTCTGGGCACTTTGCGATTCGGACGCACCG
>Ga0326727_10003211_pt1 | contig 53028 bp, 45 predicted proteins | sample MB2enrmetagenome_FD_207643 | JGI IMG/M metagenome (GOLD analysis project Ga0326727, IMG submission 207643) | Lab enriched peat soil microbial communities from McLean, Ithaca, NY, United States - MB29MY | ecosystem: Environmental > Terrestrial > Soil > Wetlands > Peat | place: USA: New York...
GATATGGATGCAGCCATTCTCGATCCCTTAGATAGAAAAATTATGACCTCAGTCATTACGAACGATTTCCTTTTAGGTAAGGATCGTTTCGGTAAGAATTTCCTGAAGGCTTTTCGTGGCGAACTATTAGAAGAGTAACGGGGGCGTCCTGACAGATTGGTCTCTATTCGAGAACATAGGAAGGGGAAAACGAGTATGAATGAAACTGAAGCGCTTTATCAAAAGAAATTAGAGCGGTATATGACCGCCATGGATTGCGGTAAACCTGATGTAGTTCCGGTTGCTTTTGGGATCGGAGAATGGATTGTTAAATATAAAGGGACAACACTCCAAGAGATCTACTATGACTTGGATAAAACCAATAATATTGTCAGCGAGATGTTGCCGGGCTTGGATTTCGATATTTTTAAAGGCGGTCCGGCCTTGTGGTGGCCTCCGATGTTCGATGCTATGGGTTCAAAATTATATAGGTTCCCCGGCTTGGGTGTGGATGAAAACTCTACCTTTCAATTTAATGAGCAAGAATATATGAAAGTGGAGGATTATGATGAATTCATTGCCAGTCCCACGGAGTGGCTTGTCAATCACTATCTTCCGAAAATCAGCACAGAATTAGAAAATCCGGGCTCCTACCGATCCACTGTGGCGCTGATTAAAGGAGCTGCGGCCTTTGCCATCTCAGGAGGCGTGATGAACGCAGCATGGGGAAAATGGACTGTAGAAAATGGGGTTGTCGGACAAACGACAGGATTTACCAAAGCCCCCTTTGACACCTTGGGAGATGCTTTACGAGGAATGAAAGGGGTGCTCTTGGATCTTCGCCGCCGACCGGAGAAAGTCTTAGCGGCCTGCGAAGCCATTACCCCTCATAATGTCAACGGTGGTGTGGCGGGTTCAGGTGCCGATACACGTTTCCCTTGTTTTGCCCCGCTTCATCGCGGAGCCTATCCCTTCCTCAATCCTGATCAATGGAATAACTTCTATTGGCCATCTCTGAAAGCTAACATTGAAGGCTTGTGGGCTAAAGGAAAGAGGATGCTATTCTACGCTGAAGGAGATTGGACTCCGTATCTGGAGAAGATCGCCGAATTGCCTGAGAAAAGTATTATTTTCCAAATTGATACGACAGATCCCAAAAAAGCTAAAGAAATTTTGGGTGGTAAGTTCTGTCTCCAAGGCGGTGTACCGACAACCTTGTTAACTTATGGTACCCCAGAGCAAGTCAAAGAGCATGTCAAGCGAACGATTGACGAATTGGCCTGTGATGGAGGATTTATCCTTGACGCCGGCGGTGTCGTCATGGGAGATGCTAAACAGGAAAATTTGATCGCGATGATCGAAGCGGCCAGAGAATATGGCGTTTATTAAAGTTTATTAAAAGGATTGGAGGGGTATATAATGTCGGATAAAGAAAAATTATTAAACCCGGATCCAGGTGTTTGTGTCCCTTGGGAAGTGAAAAAAGCAGAGAATGGTGAGTTCCCGGGCAATGAGGCCATTACGAAAAAAGACTGGGAAAAGTTGGACGACTTTGCGTATAACTTTATCTGGTTTTGGCCGCAGCGCTAGTCCGGTAAGTAAACGCAGTGTCAAAAGCTGAGGTTACGGAAATAACGATCAAAGGAGTGGATAATAATGCTAACAGATTCTTTATCGAAGGCGATTGCTGAATTAGAAGAGCAGCAAGTGGCGAAGTTGGTCAAGGAACGTATCGACAGTGGAGTAGCTCCTTTAGATATTGTCAATTCGCTGCAGCAAGGTATGGCTGAGGCGGGTAATCGGTTTGAATCAGGGGAATACTTCTTAGGCGAACTGATCATGTGCGGCGAAATTATGCAGGATTCTATGGTCATCTTAGAGCCTCTTCTGGTTGGCAGCAACGCTGAGTACAAAGGGAACATTGTAATTGGCACGGTCAAAGGAGATATCCACGATTTGGGCAAGAACATTGTCGTGATGCTCCTTAAAGGGTCCGGCTATAATGTCCTTGACTTGGGAGTGGATGTTTCCAAGGAGAAATTCATCGCAGCTATTAAAGAATCAAATGCACCGCTGGTGGGGATGAGTGTTCTTTTGACAAGTTGTCAGGAATCTATGAAAGAAACTATTGAGGCGATTCGAGCAGCCGGATTGAAGACCAAGGTTCTGATCGGCGGCAACTATATTGACAATCTGGTCAAGGAGCATGTCGGAGCCGATTATAGTGCCCAGACAGCTACTGATGGCGTGAAGATTGCGGATAAAATCTTTGGTAATATCTAAGAACGGTACTTGAGCAAATTGGGTTGTTGAAGAACAGTGAAATTTAAGTAGTGGTGATAGAGGCCTTTTAGGCCTCTAATCATCTTTTTAATTTAAGTCAGAAAGTACAAGTTGTAGGGGCAATTCATGAATTGCCCTCACGAACTTTTTCTTATGTGTGCAAAATGGGAGGTGCCCAATAAGGTGCCTCCTTCTTTAATAAATCCGGAAAAGAAGTGAGGGATTGTCTTGAAAACGGTGGCCATTGCCTGTCGAACGATTGAGGACGAACTTAATGCTGTCTACAATACCTTGCTTAATCCTTTCCCAATCGTCTGGGTTGAATCCGGTCTGCACAATTTTCCGGCTCAGTTGAAGGAACGACTGCAACAAGAAATCGATAAAATCAGCGATGCGGACAATATTCTGCTCTTGTTTGGGTATTGCGGCAATAGCATTGAGGGGCTTGTTGCGGCGCAGGCTCGGTTAGTGGTGCCTAAAGTTGAAGACTGCATCTCCTTGCTGCTCGGAGGAAACCAGATCCGAATGGCACTCAGTCGAGAGACCCCGGCCTTTTATCTGACGGATGGTTGGCTGCGCTATGAGAAAAATATTTACTGGGAGTATGAACATTGTCTGGAGAAATACGGCGAAGCCAGATCCCTGCGGATTTTTCGGGCCATGTTTGAGCATTATTCCAACCTTAATTTCATCGATACCGGGAGTTATGATCTGGAGACTGTAATGGGTAGGACAGCGGAGTGGGCAGCAAAGTTAAACCTTAAGCAGGGGATTGTCCCTGGTACTTTGAAACTAATTACTAAGGCGTTTAATGAAGAATGGGATGAAGATTTTCTCATCGCTCCGCCGGGAGTCCCTTTGCGGATAACCTATGAAGAGAGCAGCCCCGGGAGTAATGATTGACGAGCCAGACCATTTCAGACTATTTCGGACTATTTCAGACCACTTAGGCTTTGAAGATCCCGCTAGGGGGCCAGGGTAAGCCCTAAGGGATGACTGTATGAGGGCTGCTATTTTCCAAAGGAGTGTTGAGAGATGATCGAGATCACGTTTCTACCATCGAGAAAAGTTATTCAGGTTCCGGTTGGGACTTCGATCCTGCAAGCGATCATGTTGGCAGGTAAACAAGTGGCAAGTGACTGTGGCGGCAAGGGAACCTGCGGCAAGTGTAAAATTCGAATTTTCGGAGAAATTTCTGATCCAAGGACAGAAACAGAAAAGAAATTTCTGAGTACTTCGGAATTGGCTGACGGTTGGGTTTTGGCCTGCCAACATCTCTTGGCTCAGAACCTGACTGTGTTTTTGCAGGAACAGAAGGATGTTTACCAACGAAAGACCGACTTTGCCGGAGTGTCCGGAATCAATGGAGTACCAAGAGTGCGAAAGCTGCCGATAAAATTAGCGAAACCCAGTATAGAGGATCAGACTCCGGATTGGGAACGGTTAATGAATGCCTTGCCGATTGTAGGAATTCCTTTTCAGCGCACTGTGGCAGCGTCCTTGCCCCAAGTATTTCGCAGGGGAGATTTTCAGGTTACAGCGGTGGTGGATGGGGATAAACTGTTGGCCGTCGAACCCGGCGATACGTCCGGGCGCTGTTTTGGTGTGGCAATCGATGTAGGTACAACAACCGTCGTTGTCTATCTGATGGACCTGGACAAAGGAACGGTTGCAGCTAGTGGCGCGGCGACTAATCCTCAGCAAGTTTTCGGTGCGGATGTGATTTCGCGGATTACCTACGCAGCGGAGGGGCAGGAGCAATTGCGGGAATTGCAGGAGCAGGTAATCGGTGGGCTGAATAAAATCATTGCTCAATTATGCCGGGAAAATGGGATCGGCAAGGAAGAAATTTATCAGGCCGTAGTCGTGGGCAACACGACGATGACGCACTTATTCCTGGGCATTGATCCAACGTATTTAGCACCGGCGCCCTTTATCCCGGTTTATCGGGAATCTGTCGAGGTTATAGCGAGTGAGTTAGGGTTAGAGATCTTAGAAACAGGAACTGTGATCATGCTTCCCAACGTAGCGGGTTATGTCGGAGCGGACACAGTAGGCGTGATGTTGGCCGCAGAAGCGGACCGCTTGCCGGGGGTTAGCCTGATCGTGGATATCGGAACGAACGGGGAAATTATTCTGAGCGGCAAGGACCGAATACTCACCTGTTCGGCGGCGGCCGGACCTGCCTTTGAGGGCTCGGAAATTAAATACGGCATGCGGGCGGCTGAGGGGGCCATCGAAGGGGTGCACATCTCAGCGGATGTCGAATTAGACGTCATCGCGGGGGAGAAGGCACGGGGAATTTGTGGTTCCGGCCTGATCGACGCGATTGCTGAGATGTTAAAGGTTGGGGTTATCAGTCATACTGGGCGACTGGCTAATGGACCGGCTCAACTCGAGAAGCTGCCTTCCTTAGTTCGCGAGCGTTTGCGCCGAACTGAGCTTGTCAGTGAGTTTGTTCTGGTGTGGGGAAAAGATTCGGCTTTGGGCGAGGATATTGTACTTACCCAAAAGGATATTCGAGAACTGCAACTAGCTAAAGGAGCAATTATGGCGGGAATCAGAATACTTGTCCGAGAAATGGGAATCACTCTCCAAGATATTGATCGGGTACTGCTGGCGGGAGCTTTCGGTAATTATATTAGAAAGGAAAGCGCCATAGGAATTGGCTTGCTTCCCTCCCTGCCGCCGGAGAAAGTCAAGACGATTGGGAATGCTGCGGGTGATGGAGCTAAGCTGGCCTTGCTTTCAGTGGAAGAGAGAGCGCGGGCCGATTCACTGGCTAAGCGGGCGGAGCATATGGAGCTTTCCACCAAGAAGGAGTTCCAGGAAGAATTTATTAAGGGACTCGATTTTAAGAGCGCAGATTAGCTCCAAAGGATAAGGGCTAAGTATTCCGCCTTATGAAATTTTGATAGATAGAGTATAATAGGTAGCAGCCTTGGTTCGTTTGGTTCCCGGGGGTAAAAAATTCTTCGGTGGAGTCGAGGGGATAACGCTTGGAGGTATTGCAAAACCGAATAAAGGAATCCGGATTGAATGAAGTGAATTACAGCTGATAATTGACTTTCAAGGGATATTCCTTCAATATTAAGCGGCTTAGGCTGCTTAAATTTTTTATACTATCAGACCCCCATGCCGCTTTGCGGCACCACTGATGAACGAAATAAATCTTATATCAGGGCAGAACGTATAAACTTTTGTTAGATACTTTCTAAGCAAAAGTGCAACTAAGGCTGCTGCTGCAGCCAAGTTTTTCTTGTCTGCCATAAATTTTTCATATACCAGTCATAGCATCAGTGGAGTGGACAGGTATGGTATAATATGTACAATAAGTGAGGTGGAGTGGTTAATGTACCGGTTGGATGATTTGAATGCAGCGCAACGCGAAGCTGCTGAGTATAAAGAGGGGCCACTTCTAATTCTCGCGGGTGCCGGATCAGGCAAGACCCGTGTGCTTACCTACAGAATTGCTCATTTAATTGCTCAAGGGGTAGAACCCGGCGCAATATTAGCGATTACTTTCACGAATAAAGCGGCCAAAGAGATGCGCGAGAGGGTTGCTGCCCTTGTAGGCAGTGAGGGGTATGGGATGTGGGTTACTACATTTCACTCGGCTTGTGTTCGGATTCTGCGGCGCGAAATTGATAACCTGTCAGGGTATAACCGCAATTTCGTGATTTATGATACCGGGGACCAACAGTCTCTGCTTAAAGCCTGTTTAAAAGAACATGATTACGATGAGAAGAAATTCCCGGTGCGCAGTGTGGCAGCAGTGATTAGTGATGCCAAAAACAGACTGTTAGATCCTGAGGAGTTTTCCTATAAAGCAGCAGATTATTTTCAGCAAAAAGTGGTTGACATCTACAAAGCCTATCAGAAGAAGCTCAAGAGCAACAATGCTTTGGATTTTGACGATATAATTATGCTTACAGTTCAGCTTTTTCAGCAGAGTACGCCAGTCTTTCGCTCTTATCAAGATAAATTCCGCTATATTATGGTGGATGAGTACCAAGATACGAATCACGCCCAGTATATGCTGATCAAACTTTTGGTCAGTGAGTATCGCAATCTCTGCGTGGTGGGAGATGATGATCAATGTATTCTTCCAGGAATGCAGGTAACTACGCCTAATGGGACTATTCCCATCGAAGATGTCGAAGTGAATCAAACGCTGGTCTGCGCTTCAGGTCAGGGGGAAACAATTCACGGAACCGTTGATCGTGTAGCCAAGAAGCACTATCAGGGGCCTGTGATTAAAATTACGACCCAAACAGGTAAAGTGATCAAAGCCACGCCCAATCATATTGGTTTTGCGAGAGTTAACTCTAATCCAGGTGTTTATTATGTTTATTTAATGTATAAAAGTGGTATGGGATACCGAATTGGTCAGACTCAAGGTGTGAGAAGCAGAAAAGGCGAAATAGTCAACGGATTATTCGTACGTCTAAATGGTGAACATGCTGATAAGATGTGGATTCTTAAGGTTTGCAAGGACAAAGCGGAGGCAAATTATTATGAACAACTGTTTTCCGTAAATTATGGGATTCCGACGATGGTGTTTCACTGTGCTGGCCGAAAGCTGGTCATGGGTCAGGAATACATTGATAAGCTATTTCGGGATGTTAATACCGAACTTGCAGCGGCAAAAATAATGAGTGATCTGATGATTTGCGAAGAATATCCACACCATTTCAGCAGCGCTGTGATTAGGGGGCAAACTGTCAGACGGATTGTTAATGTGAGCTTTTTTACGGGTAGAAAGTCAGGGACTACCAATTATTGCAGCCACAGAATAGCGCTGATCACCTCGGGGGAGGAACTTGAACGTCAAGCAGTGGGTTATGGTTTTCCGGTTCGTAAAGGGAAGAGAAATACGTGGAGAACGGAAACAGAAAGACTCTTCTATGATGAAGCAGATGTGTATGCCAAAAAGCTCTCGCAAATAGAAGATGGGATAGAAATCCATAGAAAGGCGAAACTGACTGAAAATGAAGGTTTTCGATTTATGCCGTTTGCCCATTTACGTACTACGATGAGTGTGCCTATTTTCGAGAATGGCAGGATCGTTGAAGATATTATTGAAGACGTTGAAGTGGAAGAGTATGAAGGGTATGTCTACGATCTCTCGATTCCAAACCTTCGGCAGTTTATTTGTGAAGGGGTTGTGGTTCACAATTCGGTCTATGGTTGGCGCGGGGCAGATATCCAAAACATCTTGGATTTTGAGCGGGACTACCCGGAAGCGAAGGTCATCAAACTCGAACAAAATTATCGTTCAACGCAAAAGATTCTTGATGCGGCGAATGCCGTAGTGAAAAATAATGAAACCCGCAAAGAGAAGTCGCTGTGGACTGAAAACGCGGAGGGACAGTCTGTAGTGTGTTATATGGGGAATGATGAGCGGGATGAGGCCAACTATGTTGTGGAACGCATTAAGCGTCTGCGGGAGCTGGAAGGCCGTCCTTATAATGATTTTACCATTCTTTACCGGACCAACGCCCAGTCGCGTGCCCTTGAAGAGCGGCTCATGAAGGCCTCGACGCCGTATCGCGTCTACTCGGGGTTAAAGTTTTATCAGAGAATGGAAATCAAAGATATCTTAGCGTATTTAAGGGTATTATATAATCCGGCAGATCAAGTGAGTTTTGCCCGTGTGCTTAACGTCCCTAAACGCGGTCTTGGGGAGAGCACTTTGGAAAAGATCTTGGAATACGCGGACGAACAAGGAATGCCAGTGCTTGAGGCTATTTTAGAGGCAGAGTATATTCCGGATTTGTCAACGCGGGCCAAGAAACCTTTGGCTGGTTTTGCTCAGTTGATGCAGGGGTTGGTGAAGAGTGCCCAAGAAGTTTCAGTCTCGAGTTTAGTAGAAGAGATCTTGAGCAAAACGGAGTACAAAGCCTTGCTTCAAGCGGAAAACACGCCGGAAGCGGAAACTCGGCTGGAAAACCTCTTGGAGTTTCTCTCCGTAACGGCTGAGTATGATGCTAAAGCGGCTCAAGCTGAGCAAAATGCTCAGAACGACGGCACAGCGGCTGAGGAGGAGGTCGTGGCGGGCCTCAGCGGTTTCTTAGAACAAGTGTCCTTAGTTGCCGATATTGATGATCTGGACCAAGCGGAAGAAGCGGTGGCCTTAATGACGATGCACAGTGCCAAAGGATTGGAATTTCCGGTGGTCTTTGTGGTTGGCATGGAGGAAGGGATTTTTCCAAGCAGCCGCTCACAAGTCGATCCGACCGTTTTGGAGGAGGAAAGGCGGCTCTGTTATGTCGCGATTACTCGGGCGCGGGAGAAACTTTACCTATGTAATGCCGAAATGCGAATGCTCTATGGCAAGACACAATACAATCAACCCTCCCGTTTCCTGCAAGAGATCCCCGCAGCTTTGCTGACCGATATTGACCCTCTTGACCCGCCCAAACGTCGCCCCGGTGTTTCGCCCAAAGCGATCCGGCGGCAGGAGGGTATGTCCGATCGCAAAATTCCTTTAGGTTCAGGCTCGTGGGAAAAGGACTTTGGCAGTACTCTGGTTATTAAAGGGGGTGAGGCACATCACATAGGCGAAAAAGTGGAACATGCGACGTTTGGCCGGGGTATTATCGTCTCCATCAAAGGAGAAGGGGACCAGGCGGAGCTCACCATTGTTTTCGACGGCGGGATCAAAAAACTAATGGCTGAATATGCCAAGTTAACAAAGCTGTAACATCTATTATCTATTGTGCGTTTTAAAAAATTTCGTAAAAAGAAAGGTTTAGGTGTAAATATGTCTGATAAAATTTATATTGTTGGTCACAAAAGCCCGGATACTGATTCAGTTTGCTCAGCAATCGCTCTGGCAAAATTAAAAGAATTAACAGGAACGGCCAATGTTGTTCCTTGCTCAGCCGGAAAACTCAACAAAGAGACAGAATATGTGCTCAATTATTATGGAGTAGCCGTTCCTGAGGTGTTGGAGTCTGTAGAAGCTAAACAAAAGTTGATTCTCGTCGACCACAATGAGTATGGACAAGCGGTTGCCGGTGCAGATCAAGCTCAACTCGTGCAAGTCGTTGACCATCATAAAGTGGGCGGATTTCAAACGTCAGAACCCCTCTATGTACGCATTGAGCCCGTTGGTTCCACCTGTACCATTGTTGCGGAAGAGTTCAAAGAAAAAGGTTTAGTTCCTGATAAAGCGACAGCCGGGATTTTGCTTGCCGCGATTCTTTCCGATACCGTCATCTTCAAATCCCCGACCTGCACTGAGTTGGACAAGACGATCGCTGCTGAACTCGCTGCAATTGCCGGAGTTGAACCTAAGGCTTGGGGTATCGAAATGTTTCAAGCATCTTCCAGCTTAGCAGACCGTACGACTAAAAGCATGATCGAAGAAGACCTCAAGGCCTTCACCATGGGTCCTCACAAGATCGGAGTTGGACAAGTTAGCTTGATGGGTCTGGCTGGCTTTGAAGATGTTCGGGCAGCCTTAACTGCAGCGCTTGAAGCCCATCGTGTTGCTGAAGAAATGCGTTATCTCTGCCTCATGATCACAGACATCTTGACAGATGCTACAGAACTGATCGTGACCGGCGAGAAACCGGAAGAAGTAGCTAAAGCCTTCGGCAAAGAACTTGTCAACGGCAGTGTGGATCTCCCTGGCGTTCTTTCCCGTAAAAAGCAAGTCGTACCACAAATGACAACATATTTCCAAGGTTAATTTCCTGTACTAAGATAAGTAAATGAGTTAACAAGCAGCATTTAGGGGCAAGATAGTCTTGCTGAATTATTAGCTTGGCAAGCCCCGGCTATTGTTTTGGGTTGTTCAATAACGTTAAAGAGAGGAAACGGAGGAATTTCAGTGCAGGATGACTTCGAGCGCGTAGCCTGGTTGCGGCAGGAATTAAATGACGCAAACAAGCGGTATCACGAGCTTGATCAGCCCCGGATAACGGATGCGGAATACGATGCTCTCCTGCGGGAGCTGCTGGATTTGGAAGCAAACCATCCGAACTGGGTTACTCCGGATTCTCCGACTCAACGTGTAGGGGGAGAGGTGGCCAAAGAGTACGTTAAAGTACGACATTTGGAACCTCTCCTCAGTTTAGATAACGCCTTTGCGGCGGGGGAGTTACGGGAATTTGACCGCCGTGTGCGTCAAGTTGTCCCTGAGGTGGACTACGTCGTCGAACTCAAGATCGATGGCTTAACCGTCGCCTTAACCTATGAAGAGGGGCTGATGATTCGTGGGGCAACCCGCGGAGATGGTACAGTCGGCGAGGATATCACCGCCAATGTCAGAACGGTAGGGTCTATTCCTCTGCGTTTGAACGATCCGGTTTCCAAGTTAAGTGTCCGGGGAGAAGCCTATATGCCCAAAGCATCGTTTGCTCGTTTAAATCAAGAACGGGAAGACGAAGGGCAGCCTCCTTTTGCCAATCCGCGTAATGCAGCAGCCGGCTCCTTACGCCAGCTCAACCCCCAAATCACGGCTCAGCGCAAGCTGGAATACTTTGCCTACCAAGTGTTGGCGGCCAAAGAGTTGGGATTACATAGACAAACAGAGGTCCTCGGCTATTTGCGCCGGCAGGGCTTTTCGATAAATTCCGATTATAAGGTATTTGATAACATTGAAGCGATTATTGATTATTGTGAAGAAATGGTTTCAGAGCGTCACCGTTTCCCGTACGATATTGACGGTTTGGTGATTAAGGTGAATGAGTTTGCTCTGCAGGAGGAACTTGGCTTTACCGCCAAAAGCCCTCGCTGGGCGATTGCTTATAAATTTCCGGCAGAGCAGGTTGAGACGGTCGTCGAGGAGATCGTCATCCGGGTAGGGCGTACGGGGGTCTTGACGCCCACTGCTGTCCTCAAAGCTGTTTCTGTTGCCGGGTCCACGGTGAGCCGTGCAACCCTCCATAATCTGGATAACATTCGCGAAAAGGATATTCGCATCGGCGATCATGTGCTTTTACAAAAAGCCGGGGACGTGATTCCGGAGGTCGTCCGGGTATTACCTGAACAACGTACCGGTGAGGAAAGGCTTTTTGAAATGCCGGACCGTTGTCCGGAATGTGAAGCCCCAGTCACGCAAGAGGAAGGGGAAGTCGCCTATCGCTGTCAGAGTATCACCTGCCCGGCCAGGCAGCGCGAGGGGATTATTCACTTTGTTTCTCGGGATGCCATGGCGATCGACGGATTGGGGCCTGCGGTCATTCAGCAGCTCCTGGATACGGGCTTGATCAACGATGCGGCTGATCTCTACTCCTTGACGTTCGCTGATTTAACTCCTCTGGAGCGGATGGGGAAAAAATCAGCAGAGAATTTACTGAAGGCCATCGAAGACAGTAAAGAGCGGGGACTGGCGCCGTTGATTTTTGCCTTGGGAATTCGCCACACCGGAGAAAAATCGGGGAAGATTTTGGCTCAGACCTTTGGCTCCATGGAAAAACTGCAGGAGGCCAAACTGGAGGACTTGCAAGCGATTCCGGACGTTGGACCGGCTATGGCGGAAAGTCTGATCCAGTTTTTCAGCTTGGAAAGTACCCATCGTTTCCTGGCTAAATTGCGTGCTGCCGGCGTATCGATGATGGCGGAAGAATCCTCTAAGCCGCAGATTTTTGCCGGAAAAAGCATTGTCGTCACCGGTTCTTTAGAGCACTGGGAACGGCGGGAGATTGAGAAAATCATCGAAGAACATGGCGGGAAAGCGGCAAGCGCCGTCAGTAAAAAAACAGCCTTCGTCGTTGCCGGAGAAAAAGCCGGCTCAAAGCTTACGAAGGCTCAAGGGCTGGGCGTACCGGTCTTGACGGAAGAGGAATTTGAACAATTGATTAAGCAAGAATAAGTGAAAGCCGGTTTCTCCATTAATTTAGAGAAACCGGCTTTTTGTTGCTAAGCTGTTCTGTCAGATTGCTGAGTTTGCAGCTTGATCAGCTCCTCCAGCTTCAAGAGCAGCGTTTGGTCAAATGCGGCTTGACGTTTAAAATGCCGAAGAGCACTGACCATTAAGTAAACAGCGAAAACAAAAAATATCAGACTAAAGACTATGGGGAAAAATAATGTAAACAATAAAGTGTAATCGAGTTGGATTGGATTGCCGCCCATTAATACTCACCTCCATGCAAAATGTATTCCAAACAACAGGGACAATAATAAGTGTATTTTTTGTTTTCTTGTGAAAACGGCATAAGATCACTCCTTTGTGAACTTAGCAGAGGTTAAACTCTTGTGTGATTTTGCCCAAGAAAATCTTACAGTTCTTGCTAAGTATAACATAATGTTAGTGCTTTAATCAGCTGAGGTGCAAGCGTTTATTGGAAACATGGTACTTCAGTTCTGCGCTTTTTTCGTTTTTATTGCCCCTTACTTCCGGATTTGCTATGATAGGGGGTAAAGCGATAAACTATTTAAGTAAGGGAAGGTGAAGATAGTGACAATTTCACGTGAAGACGTTGAATATGTGGCAGGCTTGGCGCGCCTGGAGTTGACCGAACAAGAAACTCAAGAGTATACGGAACAACTCAACTCTATATTAGGTTATGCGGCTATGTTAGAGCGCTTAGACACGGACGGCGTGGTACCTACGGCTCATGCGGTACCGTTGCACAACGTACTGCGCGAGGATCAAGTGCGCACATCGATTAAGCATGAAAAAGCCCTCAGCAATGCCCCGGATGGGGAAGAGGGTTTCTTTAGGGTGCCGAAAATAGTTTAACTTAGAAAGGGGGCGATAAGGATCATGGGTGTTGCGGAAAAATCAGTCAGTGAATTGCAGGAGCTGCTTGTTCAGAAGGAGGTCAGCTCCACAGAGTTGACGAAAGCTTACCTGGAACGTATTCAGAGGGTAGATCCGGAGTTGCAAGCTTATTTAACGGTCTTGGAAAACCAAGCTTTGGTCCAAGCGGCGGAGGCTGATCGAAAAATTGCCCGGGGAGAGCTCTTAGGTTCCTTAGAAGGAATTCCAATGGCCTTGAAGGATAACATGTGCACGGAAGGAGTTCGCACAAGCTGCGCTTCAAAGATGTTGGAAAACTTTATTCCCCCGTATAATGCGACAGTGACGGACCGTCTGCGGACTGCGGGAGCGATTTTGCTCGGCAAACTTAATATGGATGAATTCGCCATGGGCTCCTCGACGGAAAATTCCTATTTCGCAAAGACTCGGAATCCCTGGGATTTGAAGTATGTACCCGGAGGATCCTCCGGGGGTTCTGCGGTAGCTGTTGCCGCGGATGAAGCTGCCTTTACCTTAGGCTCAGACACGGGGGGGTCCATTCGCCAACCGGCTGCTTTCTGCGGGGTGGTCGGAATGAAACCAACTTACGGAGTGGTTTCCCGCTATGGCCTGATTGCCTTCGCGTCCTCACTTGATCAGATCGGTCCGCTGACCAAAACTGTGCGGGACAATGCCTTGGTGCTGAATACGATCGCCGGATATGATCCCTTGGACTCAACGTCTGTTTCCTTCGAGAAGCCGGATTATACTAAGTACCTGATCAACGACATAAAAGGTCTAAAGATTGGAATTCCCAAGGAATATTACGGCGCAGGAATCGATCCGGACGTGGCGAAAGGAATTCAAGCCGGGATTCAAACCTTGATTGATTTAGGTGCCGAAGTGGCTGAATGTTCTCTGCCGCATACGGAGTATGCCATACCCGCCTACTACCTGATTGCGACTGCCGAAGCGAGTTCAAACCTTGCTCGCTATGATGGGGTGCGCTATGGGTATCGCGCTGAGGCGGAGGATGTCTTGGGCATGTTTAAAAAGACTCGGGCCGAAGGGTTTGGACAAGAAGTAAAACGCAGGATTATGCTCGGGACCTATGCCCTAAGTTCGGGGTACTACGATGCCTATTATCTCAAAGCCCAAAAAGTCAGAACGCTGATTAAACAGGATTTTGATAAGGCTTTTGAGCGGTTTGACGTCTTGCTCTCCCCGACGGCTCCGACCGCGGCGTTTAAGTTCGGAGAAAAATCGGCGAATCCCTTAGCTATGTACTTATCGGATATTACAACCGTCCCGATTAACCTGGCAGGTATTCCGGCAATTTCTGTTCCGGCGGGATTGGTCAACGGTCTGCCGATTGGCATGCAGCTCATGGGGAAAGCGTTGGCTGAAGAGACGTTATATCGGGTAGCCTATACCTTTGAACAAAACACTCAATATCACACGTTAAAACCGAAACTTTCAGGGGAGGTGCTGACCTGTGGGAGTCGCTGATCGATACGAAATGGTCTGTGGGCTGGAAGTTCATGTTGAACTCCAAACCAAGACAAAGATTTTCTGCGGGTGTACAACCGAGTTTGGGGGAGAACAAAACACGCATGTTTGCCCGGTGTGCCTCGGGATGCCCGGAGCCCTCCCGGTTCTTAATCGCGAAGTCGTGAATTATGCGATTAAAGCCGGTTTAGCTTTGGATTGCGAGATCGCCGAGTTTTCAAAGTTTGATCGTAAAAACTATTTTTACCCGGATTTGTCGAAGAACTATCAGACGTCCCAATTTGATTTGCCCATTTGTATCAAAGGTGGTTTGGAGATAGAGGTCGACGGAGAAAAAAAGTGGATCGGAATCACCCGGGCCCATATGGAGGAAGATGCCGGCAAACTCGTCCACAGCGGAGAAACCATCTCAACTTCTGATGAGTCTTCGGTTGACTATAACCGAGCCGGGGTACCGCTTCTGGAAATCGTGTCTGAACCCGATATGCGCTCGATTCCGGAAGTCCTCGCCTATCTCGAAAAATTGGTGCAGATTCTCGAGTATACGGAAGTATCAGACTGCCGTATGGAACAAGGCTCGGTGCGTTTTGATGTCAATGTCTCGCTGCGACCCATCGGTTCGACAACCCTGGGAACTCGTACGGAGACCAAAAATCTGAATTCCTTCAGCTCGGTGCGGCGCTGCATGGAATATGAAATGGCTCGTCAGGCCCGAGTATTAGAGGCGGGTGAAAACGTGATCCAGGAGACACGCACTTGGGATGAGGGCCAGGGGGTCACCTTATCCTTGCGCTCCAAAGAAGAAGCTCATGATTATCGGTATTTCCCCGAACCTGATCTTGTTCCCTTGGTCATCGACCGGGAATGGGTGGAAGCCATCCGGAAAACCCTTCCCGAACTCCCGGCAGCACGCCGTACCCGTTTGCAAGCGTTAGGACTGTCAGTCTATGATGCCACCGTTATCACGCAAGCCAAAGCGCTGGCGGACTTTTTTGATGCGGCCTTGGCCGGCTATGGAGATGCCAAGACCTTGGCCAACTGGGTCATGGGTGACTTTACTCGTCTGCTCAACACCAATCAGTGTAGGGTGGCTGATTCTCCGGTCTCGGCCAATCAATTGGCGGAGTTGCTTGCCTTGATGGATAAGGGGACGATCAGTGGCAAGATTGCCAAAAGTGTTTTGGAAGAAATGTATTGCACAGGTAAAGATCCCAACATAATTGTCAAGGAAAAAGGACTCGCTCAAATTAGTGACGAAGGCGCGCTTCTGGGGATTATTGACGGTGTGCTCGCCGCCAATCCTCAATCCGTAGAGGACTACCGAGCAGGAAAAGATCGGGCGATTGGCTTCCTCGTCGGACAAATCATGAAGGCAACCAAAGGGCAGGCTAATCCGGGTCTGGTCAATCAGTTGCTTAAGGAAAAATTATCCTAAAGCATTAGGGCTTCTCCGGAAGGGGAAGCCCTTTCGCATATCAGTCAGAAAGTACAGGTTGTTAAGGCTGGTGGGTGCGAGGAAATTACCTAAATTACCGAAATTATAAAAATCATGGCAGGAGGTAATTAATCAATGAATTACCCCCTGCCATAGATGTTCATGTGCTGGAGTTTCTCTATAATGGAGATAATTCTAAAGGGTATGGTGTTATATTGGCTTGCTAAGTATACAGTATAAAGAAACCGGTATTCTTCAAACTCAAAGAGCATTGTGTTAATATTAAGAGAAGATGTAATTTTAGCTGTATAAACATTGTAAAAAAGAGGGGTGAGTCTGAGTGAGACATTTAACGATTGTAGATACCACCTTACGTGATGGAGAACAAACGGCAGGTGTTGTTTTTTCGAACCAAGAAAAGTTGCGCATCGCTCGGCTACTCGATGAGCTCGGAGTTCATCAGCTTGAAGCAGGGGTAGCAGTCATGGGTGGCGATGAAAAGCAAGCCATCAGCGATATTGTAAAACTAGGTTTAAAAGCGAGCATTATGGGTTGGAATCGGGCAGTAATTTCCGATATTGAAGCATCTTTATCTTGCGGTGTCGATGCGGTGGCAATTTCTATTTCCACCTCGGATATTCATATTGAGCATAAACTGATGACCACCCGTGAGGACGTCTTGGAAAAAATGGTAAAAGCAACAACCTTTGCCAAACGCGAAGGGATGTATATTTCCGTCAACGCCGAAGATGCTTCCCGGTCCGATATGGACTTTTTAGTGAAATTCGCTACAGAGGCCAAAAAAGCGGGCGCCAATCGCATACGCTATTGCGATACCGTGGGAATTTTGGATCCGTTCAAAACGTATGACAATATTAAAACTCTGATTGAAAAAGCCGGCATCGACGTCGAAATGCATACTCACGATGATTTTGGCATGGCAACAGCCAACGCGCTGGCCGGAGTAAAAGCAGGAGCGTCGCATGTTGGTGTAACCGTGAATGGCTTGGGAGAGCGGGCTGGTAATGCGGCCTTAGAAGAAGTGGTTATGGCTTTAAAACACTTACTTGATACGGATTTAGCCTTTGCGACGGAACGCTTTGTCGAGGTGTCTGAATATGTCGCCCGAGCCTCGGGTCGGATGCTCCCCCCTTGGAAATCGATTGTGGGAAGCAATATGTTTGCTCATGAATCGGGGATTCACGCAGATGGAGCCTTGAAGAACCCTCTTACCTATGAAGCGTTTCGGCCTGAGGATGTAGGGCTTGAACGACAGATCGTAATTGGAAAACACTCGGGGACAGCATCCATCAAAGCAAAATTTTTGCTTGAATATGGGAAAGAGATGAAGGAGGAAGAGGCGGCTGAAATGTTAACGCGGGTCAGAGCGCTGGCTGTGGACATGAAACGTTCGCTCTTTGACAAAGAACTGGTTTATATTTATGAAGATATGCTAAAGCAACGCAAATAGTCAAGAAAAGGTTTAAAAGCCAAAATAACTTAAAAACTAAAATAGGCGGAGGGTTTTGGGTTTGTCTCAAAGTCCTCCGCTTGTTTTGTTAATTGTATACAAAATACTACATGTCTTCATTAGTTTACATGATTCCGGAATGGAGCAAATAGAAGCGAATTGAGATTTATTAAGCCCATATATGTATATAATAGTGTACACGTATAGACTCTGTGCGACTTGAAAATTTAGAAGCTCAAATGCCCAATAATCCTTAAAATTAGTGTCGATTTAAGATTCCGAATCGCCTGAAAATTGCTTGGCACAGAAATTGCAAGATAATTCAGGAGATTCAGAAGCACATAAGTTTAGTCGGGTTCTCATAATCCAAATTTAAAAAGGAGGTTTAAACTGAAGGCAACAATAGTTATTGGCGCCGGACAAATGAAATGTAACAAAAAATGGAACAGTAACTGCCGCAAATGCTTCGGGGATTAATGACGAGGCTGCTGCCGTTGTCGTCATGGTTGAACCGATACGAGTTGATAAGAATAGAAACTATTTTAAACCAGAAGAAAAAGGGGATGTAGTAATGATTAGGGATGAGTATCAGAAAAAAGTTGTAACTGCTGACGAAGCCGTTAAAGTGATCCGGAGTGGAGATTGGGTAGAGTATGCTTGGGCTGCCAGTAGTCCTATTTTGCTTGGGGAAGCAATAGCCCGGCGTAAAGACGAACTTCACGATGTGAACTTACGCGGCGGAGTTATGTTGACACCGTTGCCTTTTGTAGAGTGCGATCCGGAGAGAGAACATTTCACATGGAATAGCTGGCATATGGGCGGTGGAGAACGGAAATTGGCTCAAAAGGGTCTCGCCTATTACATCCCTATCAAATATTCTGAGGTGCCGCGCTACTTACGTGAGAATTTACAGACCGATGTCGTGGCTATTCAAGTGGCTCCTATGGATGAACATGGCTATTTCAGCTTTGGGGTTTCAGTATCGCACTACGCGGCAGCGATTGAAAAAGCTCGCGCTGTCATTGTTGAAGTCAATGAAGATATGCCCAAAGCCCATGGCGGCTATGATAATACGGTTCATATTTCTAAGGTGGATTTTGTCGTTGAAGGAGGACATAGAGGACTACCGGTATTGCCTTCAGCCCCTGCCTCGGAAATCGATAAACGAATTGCTGAGTTCGTTTTGCCTGAGATATATGATGGAGCATGTATTCAATTGGGAATTGGCGGGATGCCAAATGCCTTAGGGAAAATGATTGCTCAATCGGATCTTAAGGACCTAGGCATTCATACGGAAATGTTGGTCGATGGATTTGTTGATATGGCGGAAGCGGGAAAGGTCACCGGATTGAACAAAAAGTTAGACCGAGGCCGGATGGTTTATGCCTTCGCTGCCGGGACACAAAAACTTTATGATTTTATCCGCGATAATCCTTCGTTAGCAGCATACCCTGTAGATTATACCAATCATCCCTTTATTGCTTCACAAAACGATCAACTGATTTCCATTAACAGTGCTTTGGAAATTGACTTGGCCGGTCAGGTTTGTTCAGAAACAGCCGGACCGAATATCATCAGTGGTGCCGGTGGACAGCTCGACTTTGTAGAAGGATCTTACAATTCTAAAGGCGGCAAAAGCTTTATCTGCTTACCGTCTACCTTTACGGATAAAGCGGGGAAAGTTCATTCCCGCATCAAAGCAGTTATGACCTTAGGCTCGGTGATTACAGATACACGGACGACCGTTCAGTTTGTAGTGACAGAGTATGGCAAGGTCAATCTGAAAGGGTTGTCCTCTTGGCAACGTGCAGAAGCCTTGATTTCAATTGCCCATCCGGACTTCCAGCAAGAACTGATTGATGAAGCGAAGAAAATGAAGATTTGGGTTAAGAAATAATAGAGGATTAGAAGAATAGGTCTAAACCTTCCTCGGCAGTGAGTAGGGTAAGAAGGGAGTCTCGAGATCATCGAGCCCCTTCTTTTGCTTATTTTATGGACTTTTTTTGATTTACCCGTTAGAATTGGTCTTGGAAAAGAATGATTAATTTGTCCTGGGAACAGTTTTAAGATAGAGGATGAATGCGATGGCTAAAAAAATTGAACAACTGATCCCGCCAAGGCAACCGGTCTGGAATATTTGGCAGGGATTGTTTTTGATTGCTCTTGTGACGCTGATTGAATTTCCTCTCGGATGGTTGGAGACTCCAACAAATTTAGATTCGCTTCAGGGGATTCTGCACTTTGTTGGAGTAGGATTAGGGGATGCGTTGCTTTATCTCATCATAATCGGAATATTTCTGCGCCTTATTCGCCGACCATGTTCTGACCTGGGCTTGATTAAACCACTCACCCGATATGTAATCTTGGGGTTCGTCGTCGGGATATTATTGTTTGTAGGTATCGGTCTCTTAGGAAGTGTCTTGACACAGTTATTAGGAATTCCGGCGCCGCAGAGTTTTGCAGTAGCGGTCAAAGGAGTAAACTATCAATGGGAATTTGTCCTCCTTATTGTCTTAGGCGGGCTAGTGGCTCCAATCAAGGAAGAAATACTTTTTCGCGGCTTAATCTACCCGCCGCTTCGTCAAGCCCTTGGCAAGGGTAAAGGTATGCTGCTGACAGGGTTGTTTTTCGCGACGCTGCATTTTGATATCGTTCGTTTTTTGCCATTGTTTATCGGTGGAGTAGTGCTTGCCTGGTTATATCAGCGCTCTTCAAGTATTTGGCCTGCCGTGGTGGCTCACGGAACTTGGAATACTTTAATGGCTGTTGCGCTATGGATCAGCGTTCTTAAAGGCTAAAGAGGGAGACTAATATGATTAATAAATTTAAATCGGATCACAATTCCCAGAGCGAGAAGTCGAACCTCGAATGTCTTCGTCTTATCTCAGAAGGTTCAGGGGTAGGGTATCTGAACGGCATTGCTACGTTCGTGCCGGGACTCCTTCCCGGGGAAACCGGGGAAGTCGAGGTGTATGAAACAAAGAAAAGATGGCAGCGGGCTCGACTGCAGAAGCTTATCACGCGATCCCCGGAACGCAGCGCTGCTCCCTGTTCAGTCTTTGAAGAATGTGGTGGATGTCAGCTGCAGCACATGACCTACCAGGAGACTCTGCGCTGGAAGCAGCGCTGGGTTGAGGATGCTCTCTCTAGAATTGGGAAGCTCAGCGTAGCGGTAAAACCGACTATCGGGATGCCTGACCAGAGTTTGCTGGCCTCCGGCTCTTTCGGGGACGGGACCATGACGCCCTGGCGCTATCGCAATAAGGCGCGCCTTCACCGTGAACCGACCGGAAAGTTAGGATATTACAGGGAAAAATCAAAGGTTCTTGTTCGCTTTCCGGATTGTCTCCTTTTAAGTGAGCGAATGAATCGTTGGATTAAACTGACGGAGAAGTTTCTGGCGGATGGGTTTGCTGAAATCCACACGTTGACCTTTCGGGAAAATAGAAAGGGTGAAGGACTTTTGCTTTTAGAGGGGCTACCAAGCAAAGTGATTCTTGCGGAAAAAAATCCAGAATTCTTTGAGGCCCTTTCCCGGGAAGGACTTCGTTCCGTCTGGGGGATCAACGCGGAAGGCCGTGTAGAGTTGGTATGGGGAGATGAAGAGTTCAGTCAAACGATTCTCGACCTGACCTTCAAGGTGTCTCCTTTATCATTTTTGCAAGTCAATTCACTTCAAACGGATGTTCTTTACGCCCAGGTCCTGGCTGCGGCTGCCCTAACCGGAGAAGAGATCGTTTGGGATCTTTATTCAGGGATTGGAACCTTAGCTTTAGCTTTGGCCCTTAAGGCCAAAAAAGTAATAGGCATCGAAGAAAATCCGTTTGCTGTTGAGGATGCCATTCAAAATGCCGTAAATAACAATGTGATCGGTCATGTCGAATTGTTATTGGGAAAAGTCGAGTCGCGGATGATGAAGATAGAAGAGCAACCGGATGTGGTCGTTGCCGATCCGCCGCGTACAGGAATGCACCCAGACGTTGTGAAACGACTACTTGAGCTGAGGCCCAGGCAGATTATCTATGTGTCTTGTGATCTGGGAACTTTGGCCCGGGATCTTGGCGTGCTTACTCGAGGGGGGTATAGGGTTGACAGTGTTCAGCCTGTGGATATGTTTCCTTGGGCGGGGCACGTGGAGACGGTCAGTTGTCTGCAAAAGAAAGACAGCTAGGAGTGGCTTGTGGTGCGGGTTTCAGAGTTAGGGGTTTGAATTGTGTGAAGGTTTGATAGGACTAGCTAAGAACGCGAGAACATGTTCGTAGGGTTTGGGTTAGATGGTTTTGGGGTATGGTACGGCCATGGAAACATATTGAATATGTAATTGTTTCCAATAGTGTTGTTGGTAATTTTTGCTGTAGGTACCTCGCATTCCAAAGGTGATCAAGGGAGTAGCATAACGTGTTTGGAACTGCAGATCATTTTAATAGAATGGTCTGTTTTTTATTTTTTGTATTATTTTTGCTATCTTTAGAGGAAATAAAGGGAAGATGTAGAAAGTTAAAGGTGATTTGTAATTTATGTATAATACAAATCTGTCAATATGCTTATGAAAACCGTTGGGCGAATGCCTAGAAATAAGAAACGATCAAAAATAGTAATGCGATTATTGGCAGCCCCAGGATGGACGAAGGTGGCACCGAGCCAGGGGGACTATAGTTGTTGGCTCAAGCCCCTTGGTTAGTGGTAACAGATATAAGATATGAAAATGATCCTCCAAAAACTGGCCGAGGGGAATACTTTAAAGCATTTCTTTTTAAGGAGAGTTGTAATGAAGACTTTTTCAATTTTACATTTATCAGACCTTCATATTGAGGGAAATTCAGGAGATCCCTCCTATAAACGACTGAGAGACTCACTAATAGATGACGTACAAAAACAAGTTGTAGGAAAAGAAATTACTTTAGATACCGTGGTAGTTACGGGGGATGTCGTAGATCGTGGAGGTAGTGATCAAGCTTATATAAACGCAAAAGAATTTATAAATAAATTACTTCAAAGTATAAAATTAACTAGTAATAATCTTGCTATTGTACCTGGCAATCATGATGTTCCAAGAAACCAATTTCTATCGGGAATTTTAGAAAAAATAAACGTATGCGATTTTAGTAATAAGCAACTCGCAAAACAGAGTTGGGATATATTGGAGAGCCGTTTTAAAGATTTTTATACTTTTCAATCTAATATTACTGGCAAAGAGTATGAACCCTTACTTTTTGGCGGTTCAGTAAAAGATATCAGCACTGCTAGTGGATTGGTACGCTTTTTCCTTATGAATTCTGCATGGTCAAGTTGCGGTGATACAGATTATGAACAACTGCGTCTCGGTCGTTGGCAGCTGGAGGATATGATTGAGAGCTGCCGAAGTTTGCCAAAACCCGACCTCGCTATTGGTCTTTGCCACCATCCGCTTAAATGGTTGAACTCATCTGAAAGAGAATCCGCCTTGGAACTTTTCCGAAGCCCTCATGGTTTAGACATTGACGTTTTGTTACACGGACATGTACATAAGGGGTCGGTGCGGAGTGTAGTTGACCCTGATTCTTATTTTGTCGAATTAGTCTCAGGTATAGGTTATCCAAATAGAGATAAGCGCGATATTGGTAGTTCTAAGCTAGCGATGTGTCGTTATGCAATTTACAGATTTAACGTTGATACAGGTTTGGTTGAACTTTGGCTTAGAATAAGTAGAGATGACGGTACATTTGTGTCGGATACGATGCAATATTCTGAAGGTGGAGAAAATGGCCACTTTTCGTATAGATTCAAACAGGAAGAAAGACATTATCAGGAAAAAAGGGCTTCACCGATTAATGTGAAAGTCGATTCCGTTCCTACGTTATCTGACGAAGTGGATGAATTAACTAATTATGTCAAAGGTAATGAACAAGAGAACAGGTTAATGAGCGAATCTATTATTAGTTCTCCCCTTGCTATGTCTAGAAATGATTTGAAAAGATTTAAAATTTCCATATTAATTTGTGAACCTCTTGATAAGAGTTTGGGGTATAATTTTGGAGAAATAACAAAATTATTTTGTAATTACGATGTAGATATAAACTGTCTCCATTTAACTGAAGATAATTTACATAATTTAAGTAATGATATAGATTATATTTTTGTATTTAGTAAAACAATTAAAAATAAACTATTAATTGAAGATCGGTATTTTAAATCTAGGCTAATTACCTTTAATGAATTAGAGCAATATACCGCGATAGATGAAGTGAAAGGTGTTTTTGTATTCATTGATAATTGGGAACAAACAGATAAGATCTATGGGTTAAATATACCTTTGTGTATAAATAAATATCAAAAGGATAAATTAAGCAATTTTATTTTTAAGGCTTTAAGAAAAGCGGATAACATTAGCCTTCAACAAGACTTATTATATTGCTCTGCCAATTTACGACTGGAAAAGTGTTTAAGTGGCGTTGCTAATATAGTTAATTATAGACACCCTAACACTTCAAATATTGATTATAAAAACCTTTTGAATTTTGTTGGTCGAATAACAGAGTTACAAAGTATTATTTGTCAAATTATTGATCTTGATAAACGTCTATTAACTATTAAAGGTTCTGGAGGGATAGGTAAAACTACAATAATAAAAAAAGCAGCATTAGAACTTTTTGATCGTAACTGTTTTAAAGAGGGTATTTTTCTCATCGACTGCGAATTTATAGAGGAATATGAGACCTTTGAGTACAAACTATCACAATGTTTTGATATAGATAAATCAGTTAATTTCAATGAACATATTTTGCAAAATAATTTGCATAAGGATTCCTTGATAATTCTTGATAACTTTGAATTTATATTTGCTAAGGAAATCTTTTCTCAAATAAAAGAATTATTATATTTTTTAACAGATTATTCTACGGTAGTTATTGTTTCAAGAGAGCTTTTAGAACTAGAATTCGAAGTATATTATGAGTTGAAACCCTTTAGTACTGATGAAGCTGAAATACTATTTAAGAAATATTATAAAGTAAGAGATGCTAAATCCAAAAATATTAAATTAAGAAATATTTTAGAAAATCTTCTGAATAACAATCCATTAGCAATAAAAATAATTACAAAAAATTTACCAAAAGGTAAAAATATGGATGAACTTAAAAATGAATTAGAAGAGGACTTTTTTAAGACATTAGAAATGGATTTATCTAATATTCTTTCTGAGCCAAGTGATAGAAATATCGAGAAAACTAAGTCAATTTTCCAAACAATAAATTATTCTTATTTAAGATTGTCCGAAAAACAAAAATTAGTTTTTGAAATATTAGCTCTTTTCCCTTCAGGAATTCATATCTCAAATTATAAAATATTTTTAGAAAGAGAAACTAGAAAGGTTCATTGACAATAAATAATTTTGATATTAAAGCGTTGGATAATAAATCTATTGCAGAAGTAAATAATGGAATAATAAAGTTGCAGCCTATTGTAAGAAGATTTGCTGAATATCAATTTGGAAAAAGGGAAGATAAAATATCATTTTATAATAAAGCGTATAAGTATAATGGATTTATTTTATCATTTTTAGATGATTTGGGCGATTTTCAAGAAGGAAAAGCTTTCCATTTATTTGATCTTAATATTGATAATTTCTATTATAGTTTAAACTATATTATGGAAGTTGAAAATGAGATCAATGAAAAATTAAAATATATATTTAAATTATTTTACTATTTTGGTGAGACACAGCATAGATTACAATTAATCAAAAAACTTGATAAAATGGTCTGGTTGTTTGAAGGAGAATCAAGGTTTATTGTTGAAATAATAATTATTAGTTTAAAATATTATGAAGGTTATTTCAGCTCTTCTTATGAACAAATAATGGATTTAGTGTCATTCAAAATAATCCCATATCTTCTTAATAATGAGGATGAGCTAATGATTGGAATTGGAATGACTGCATTATCGATTTACGACATGGAGGGAAAGACCTATGAAGTACTTAAATGCTTATACGATACTAAATCCTTTGACTTTGTAAACTATGATGCACTTTTATTTCGACTAGGGTTATATCAAGAACTGGAGTCCATAATGAATGAGGACGCGGATTGTAAGGGCTTTTTCAAATAAGATCCTATTTTACACAATGAAAAGTTAAAAATGGGGTTACAGCTATCTAATGATTACAAATATATATTTTTGTTGAACCAATTTTCATGTCTCAAAAACAATGAGGAAAAGGAATTTCGTCAATTTAATTATCCGTTGTTAGAAGTTGATATAGAACAATATATGGAAGGTGTCGAACAATATGTAAGAATGAAGAAGCAGAATAAAGCCAAAAAGATAAAACGATTAAAGAAAGTTCTTTAAAATTTTTTAAAAACTCGGTGGTCCAAGTTCATTACATTAATTGGAGCATTATGACACTCTCCGCTATCTCTTTGGATCACTCAGACGGATTTTATATTTTTTGCAGAAAGCTCGGTTTTCTCTAGTCCGATAGATTTGCTCAGCTAACAACAGCCTCAAGATCAGCACTTTAGCCTCGACCACAGTCAACCCATTTTCTACCCGTAGCCTAAGGGCCATGCGGCTCTTGCCCATGGCGGGTAAAACCCTAACCCAAACACCCCCTGCCTTGTAGAAATATTGCCAAGGTCGGCAACTGAACATATTTGCCAGATTGTTTGGACGGTCTGGCCTTTTTTGGATTATTTTTTCTTATCTTGGAAGGAAATGAAGGAAAGATATAGAATGGAATCATAGGGACGAATTATAAATAATCTAGGGGCTTCGAATTCCCACTGTAGAGAAATGTGAGTTTCATATTCCAAATTTAAACTCTTTAAACGAACATCAAATTTGTATTGTGGGGAATTAGTTATATGAGAGAAGTTAGAAGAGGAGATATCTATTTAGCAGAATTAAACCCTGTTATAGGACCAGAACAAGGTGGAACTAGACCAGTTCTGATAGTCCAAAATAATATAATAAATAAATATGCTCCTACCACTGCTAACGGACTTGCGGCCCTCGTCCCCGAAACGTGATAGATGTACATATCACAGGGCGAAGCCCGCCGGGGGGCTGTCTTGCTTAACTAGGTCGTTTGTATATTTGTAGGTGGGGTGGGCGGTCGCACAGCTCTATTTTATTGGAGGGAAAATGATGAAGACAATTGGTTTAATCGGGGGGATGAGTTGGGAATCATCGTCCGAATATTATCGTATTATTAATCAAGAAGTTAAGCAAAGGCTTGGAGGTTTGCATTCGGCGAAATGTATGTTATATAGTGTAGACTTTGAGGAAATAGAGAACTGTCAAAGAGATGGTGAATGGGGAACGGCTGCTGAGATTCTAACAGATGCTGCTCGATGTCTCGAGTTAGCTGGGGTTGATTTCATCGTAATTTGCACAAATACAATGCACAAAGTTGCTAACGAAATTCAGTCAGGAATACAAATTCCAATACTTCACATTGCAGATGTCACTGCACAACAGGTTCTTCAAAGTGGTATCAAAACAATTGGCCTTTTGGGAACACGATATACCATGGAGCAGGATTTTTATAAATCACGATTGGAAGTTCAAGGTATAAAGGTTTTAGTTCCGAAGGAAACAGATAGAGTGGTAGTAAATACAGTAATTTATAATGAACTATGCTTAGGACAAATCTTAGATGAATCAAGAGCTAGATATAAACTGATAATTCAGGATTTAATTGAGCAAGGTGCGAACGGAATCATTTTAGGTTGTACAGAAATTGGTCTATTAGTTAAACCTGAAGACTCGTCTGTACCGTTATTTGATACAACCTTACTTCATGCAAAAGTGGCTGTAAATATAGCACTCAGCTAATCTGAGTAATTCTTTACCGGTCCATTGGCTAACTGCGTATCCCTAGCACGTTCTACAATGTCACACTTTCCTTCAGCGCGAACGTAGGCTAAGGGCCTTGGGACCATCGCCTCGGGCGAACCCCGCCAGGGTGGCTGTTTTGCCCTAACTTGTTCGTCTGAATATATGATGGTGACTGGTATCTGTACATAGGACGAAAGAACACCCACTCCTTGGCGTACCACCCGCGGGGGTAATACGTTTCTGTAATGAAAACCTTTTTCAATGAACCAATGGAAAAGAGAGTGAAGAGTTGTTTGGTTTTATAATTCCTTATATGGCTATTGCGGTTATATCTTCGAATTCTCACTCTTATCGGGAAGATGTTATTTTAAGTCTACTAGTTCTCGTTCCTATCGTACTGATAGAAATTATCTACACACGCACTAAATACAGAAAGATGGGCAAAACGCTTGTTAAGCTGAGGAAGACCCCTTCAGTTTTGCCTGGGATACGTGCTTTTTTGGTTATTATTATTTCGTTTGCTATCTTTATCGTCATCGTAAGCTATATCGGTAATCATAGGATTGGGATACCTTGGGTTGTTCTCCTTGCATTTCAGATATTATATCAAAGGTTTACTAAAAACTTTCTTCATGAAGGACTAATGGATAATGGGATTTGCGCGAGTAGACGTCTAATTGATTGGGATACTGTACGATCATATAAATGGACGATCCCCACAGCAAGGCACAATTACTTTACCCTAAAAATTGAGTATTCAAAGTTTTATACGTTTCACGTAGCTTACTTGAGGGTTTTTGAGGATCAAAAAGAAGAGGTAGATGGATTTATGAAAAAGATGGCCCGCATTTAACTAGGTCTAGAAGGACAGAACATTCCCCGCCAACCGCTAGCTCGCCACATTCTGCCCTCGTTAGACCCCGCCGGGGAAAGTTTTGGTGTAACAAGATGGGTAACATGTTAAGATTATAACATATCCACCCACCGGAGCGTTTTGGGCGTTCCGGTTTTTACGTTTAAGATTTGCTAAACACAGAGGGAAATTCCAAAACATTTAGAAAGCTAGATAGGATGAGATTAATTAGTTATGGAAGGCGGCGGCAGGACTCATTGTTAACCGTGCGAACAGCAACCGTTAATGATTTGGAAGCATTAGCTCAACTATATGAAGAACTGAGTGGCGAAAAAACCAATCTTTACAAGATGAAAGATAGCTTCAAATTGATGGAGCTAAATCTGGATTATGTAGTCTTGGTTGTAAAAGAGGGTGATCTAGTAGTTGGAACAGTTATGGGGATTATTTGTCTTGACATAGTGAGTGAATGCAAGCCATTTATGGTAATTGAAAATGTTATAGTAAAAAGTGCTTGGCGAGGCGGAGGAATTGGAAAAATTTTTATGGAAGAAATAGAGGAAATTGGGCGAAACAGAGATTGTAATTATACGATGTTCGTGTCCAGTGGACATAGAAAGGAAGCGCATCAATTCTATAAAGCACTTGGCTATGATTTGGATTTAGTTCAGGGATTTAAAAAGTTTCTTTAACTATACATATAGGCCAAAGGCCTTGCGGCCCACGCCTCCGAAGTGTGCTAGATGAGGATATCGGGTAAACCCTGCCGGAAATGTCTAGTGAAAAAGGAGAAATCTCCATATGGCTTCATTATATTTAATTGATATTCTGAAAAGAAATGGTCTTAATCCCGAAAGAGTAAAACTTGTCAGACATTCTCTGAAAGATAAAGAATTTTCAAAATGCTATAAAGCAGGATTTATGGAAGAATATCAAAAAATTCAAAAGCAAAATTTTTTCAATAATTGCGATTACCTTCTTGCGTTTATTAGTGAGCCTGGAACAAGTGCCAAGTTTGTTGGTTGCTATACCGTAGGGAATGGCAGAGTTGCAAAAAGATCGTTGATGAAAGATGCATTTCCTTGCCCCAATATGTTTAATGACGAATATTATTACTTTGACTTGGAAGAGTGTAGTAGTAGTTTGCTTTCTGACCTGAAATATCGACTGATTATCGATTGGGGAAAAGCACCAGTGGTCTGGGGGCAATGGGCATTCAATGATAAAGAAGTGTTGGCAATACAGGAAAACCCTAGGTTCTCATTCTGTGGATATGAAAACGTGGTATTAAGTCATTCCGAATTAAAGGAAATTGTTAAGGATCAAACACTATACGAAAATTGGCATACAGCTTTATCGTCTGTTTATGCTATTTACCTTATTGTTGATACCACAAACGGAAAGCAGTATGTTGGTTCCGCGTACGGAACCGGAGGACTGTTGGAGCGTTGGAAGTGTTATGTTAATACGAAACATGGTGGTAACAAAGGTATAAAAAATGTAATATGTAATTATCCTGACAGGTACGAGTATTTTCTGTTCAGTATCCTACAAATTTTACCTAAAACTGTAACTGATGATGAAGTCATTAGCATTGAAAACCTGTATAAAAGTAAGTTACTTACAAAAAGTTTTGGAATGAATGAGAATTAAAATAAATTAAAGGTTTTAGCCTTCTTGCCTCCAGTTTGACTTAGAACTCCAATTCCCCGATTTCCAAAAGAAGGCTTCTTTCGAAGGTTGGGTAGGTTGGGGTGAAAGTATACGGGGTAACTTGAGTTGATGTTCATACCTGGGCGAACGCAGGCGAAGAGCCTTGCGACCCTCGCCTCCGAGTGTGCTCGTGGACATATCGGGGCGAACCCCGCCGGGGTGGTTATATTGAGCTAACATCCACTCCTCGCAGGACCCCACAGCGTAGGGGTCTTGAGAATAACTGTTAAAAGTTCAGGCCGCTTCAGGAGGTATATATGGTAAAAATATTTTCGAAAAATCAGAACTGGGCAAAGTTAGCACCTTGGCTAGGTTTAATTACAATCGTTCTGCTATTTTGGCTGGTTAACCCTTCTGAGGCTATGTTTTGGGCGCTTGTAAACATACCGCTATACTTATTTCACCAAACTGAGGAGCACTACTGGCCTGGTGGATTTAAAAACTATATGAATAAGGTAGTTTATAAATTGCCTCAAGGTGAAGAGACACTCACGGACGAAAAAGTCTTTTGGATAAATATTCTATTGGTATGGCTTGCATTTTTAATATTTGGCAGTTTATCATTTGTCAACTTAGGTTTTGGATTGCTAATTATTATTTTTAGTATTATGAATTGCCTGACACATATAGTTGAAGGATTTAAGCTAAAAGAATGGAATCCCGGACTCGTGATGGCTAGTTTGCAATTTATAATTTCAATCTACGCTGCATATTTTCTAACAATGAACGGTCTTACAAATCGGGTCTACTGGTGGGTTGGCGCGATAGTTTTTTCGGCTATTGTTCATGCTATTTTATTCAAGGTGGTAATGAACAAAAAGTAGAGTTGCCGTGCATAACCGAAGGCTAAGGGCCTTGCGACCCTCGACTCCGAACAGTGCTCGATGCACATATCTGGGCGAACACCGCCGAGGTGGCTGTCTTGCGTAACAACTACGTATTTTTATGTAACGGGTCACTGGAACCCTACATGATCAATGAAACTATATAGAAAAGGTCGCCACTGAAGTTATTTGCCAGATCGTTTGGACGGTCTGGCTTTTTTTATTCTTAATTGAATTATTACTGGAAAACTAGAGAGGAATTGATGGGAAGAATGTGGAAAGTATTAACTGGAAATAGTTAAGCAATGCCCCGAGATAAAGTGTGAGTAAGCGGCACTGTTGGTGTGATGGCAATGCTCGGTTTAATTCCTTAATGAGGTGAAATAAAGAATCGAGGTATAGAAATGGAATATTTTAAGGAACTAATTATACAAGATTTACAAGAAGAGGATTTCCAACTAATAAAAGATGTTTCTATAGAAAAATTTATAAGTTTTAATGAAGGTGGAAATCCGGTTAGAGCTGGACAGGGTCATGTTTTAATAGGATTTGTCGGTGGAGAAAACAAAGATATCATTACCTGCAAAGGAATTGCAAATGAGATAAGAGAATCTTTCTTACCGAAAAAAGTAAATATATCTTTTATTGATCCAGGTCTACAAGTTACAATTTCCAATGCTTCAATTCAAAGAAAGGGCGGCGATATAATTATTGAGGGGGGAGACATTGTACGAACCATAACCAACAGATAATACTTTAAGTTACTGGAACGTATAGCCACTGAGATGCCTTTGATAGAAGTCGGCTCAAGGAACTCAGAGAGATGTTTCGTAGCAGTTGTTAATTTGTGTCCGTTCAGGTTTGGAACAAACCTGGTTTAGAGGAAGGTGTCGCAAAAGTTCTGAAGATGGCTAATGGTAGCAGCGTTGTAAAGGAAATTATATTGGGGCTTCGAAAAGCACCTCATAGTAGACCATTGTACTTATCTCGTAATTAATTGGTTGTAACACATTTCTACCAATAACTGCCGTTTAGAGAAAGAAATTTGAGTTGGAAATATAACTAATAAAGTGAGGTTGGTTGCTAATGAATCGCAAAGATGAAATTATGATGGCAATAGTAGATTATATGAAATCAATCGAGTTAACTGATGTTAAACATTCTGTGACTAAAGTAAATATCGTATTGAAAGTTGCTCAAAAATTAAACATACCTGAATCTCAGGAGTATTCGGTAATTGAAGGATTTGATGAACTATATAAGATTGACATGATAAGGAGTAGTTACAGGACTTATGACGAAAAGGGTGTGGTAAGTACTACTATTTCTACCAATGACGAGAAATTTTATCTCAAACCCTAGTAGTACCTTATGTTGCCCTTCAACCCTTATCGTAACCGAATCGTGTTCGATTCGCATATCTGAACGAACGTAGCCTAAGGGCCTTGCGGCCCTCGTCATCGAACCGTGCACGATGCACATATTCTTGGCGACTCCGCACAGGGTGGCTGTCTTTCCTAACAACTACGTATTTTTATGTTACGGGCCACGGGAACCCTACATGATCAATGAAGCTATATATAAGCGAGGTCGCCACTGAACTTATTTGCCAGATCGTTTTGGACGGTCTGGCTTTTTTGCTTTTATTGTACGAAATCAGAAGGAGATTGAGGAAGAATGTGGAATACCTAAAGAGAATTATAGGCGACTTGATACTCAAAGGGGTTAATACCTGATTCCTGCACTGGCAGGCTGTGTTTAAGCGCATAGAAGGTTCACTTAGCAGTGGGTATTGTGAACTTCTTCCTCCAACTCTCCGGTCTACTTGTCAATCAGTGCAACAAACGGTCGAGCCACAACCTCTTCTGAAGCAGAAACTAAATCAATTATGAGAGGAGTTTTGATTGTGGAAGATCAGACAATTACCTGCCCGTTCTGAAAATTGGATAACGTAAAGTATTTAAAAACACAAAGATTATATACAGAACCTCAAACGTCTGAACAAAAAAAAAATTTATGTTCAGCCGACAAAAGTAGAAAATACTTATATAATTCCGATCGAAACCTTTTTATATCTTGAATGTGGTGTAGTATTTCGAAAAGTAACTCCAGAAAATTTAAGGACAATAAGGGAAATTTAGCTTCTTTTGAAGGAAGGAGAATTTAAAATGGATAAAGATCTAACAGCATTTATTAGCTATAGTTGGGATGGCGAAGAACAGAAGGATTGGGTCACAAATCTTGTTAATTTACTTCGGCATAATGGTATAGTTGCTAAACATGATGTTTTTGAAATACAAAAAGGTACAGTAAACTTGAATGCAATGATGGTCAATAAACTAAGAGATTCGGACTATTCAATCGTAGTTTTAACTGAGAAATATGCAGAAAAAGCTGATACCTTGCAAGGGGGAGTTGGTTTTGAAACAACTTTATTAATTTCATATGTTCAAGAAAATCTACAAAAAATCATTCCAATTATGACAAAATGGAATGTTACCAGAGCTATTCCTTTTTATCTAAAAGGAGTTCATTATATTGACTTCTCCGACCATTCTCGTTTTGAAGAAAAGTTTAAGGAGCTACTTCACAGAATGTATAAAGTAGATCTCCTCGAAGAGGTGCCTATAGGCAAGAGACCCGTGTTATCACCTAGAAAAACGGGGGATGTTGCTGAAAATAGAACCTTTGATCTTGATAATTTGATACCTGATTTTAGAAAAATTACTGATATAGATAAGAATAGGTTTATGATGGAGAGCTTTAAAGCCATTAATAGTGGATTAAGCCAATTGTTAGGAAGCACTAAACAAAAGAATGGAAACTTTGATTTTTATATGGAAGATATAACAAACAGAAAGACGATCTATAAGATATACATTAACGGTAATCAAAAGTATGCAATCAAAATTTGGCTTGGTAGCAACTTGGGGTCAGTGACAGAGACAATCAATGTAGCGTATGGAAAACATATCACCGAGAATGACACTTCGATGAATGAGATCATAGCCTGTGAAGTCGGAAACGATAAGAATCTCCTATTAAAGATGACAATGAATATGTTTGATGACAAAACGGCTAATACTCCTATGTTAATCGTAGGCGAACTATGGAAAAATATATTGATGTGGTTAAAATAGATTATGATTTTAGGGGTTGAGTATGGATATTACATATAATCATTTAAAAACCTATGTACGCAACCAACTTTTCTATCCTCTAATAAACAGGCAATTATCTGTATTAAACTCATCATTCGGGGAAATAGAAAAAACGATTAATGCAGAGGATATTACCTTGATTTATCCTAAAAATCTATTTTTAGATAATAATTTTGTCGAGATGTATATATTTGATAATAAAGAGCACTTAATTATGTCTATTTATAAGGATGAGCTGATAACATCAAAGATATTTTGCTTAAGAGATATAACTCTGGTTGATAGTACGTTCAATCTACAGAATGATGCGAGAACCCTAATTTTAAAGTTTAGAGATGGCGATATAGTGGAGTTAAACAGTACTCGGGATACCAATTCAAATCATAGTCGGACATTTAGTGAATTAATACTGGGAATAAGTAGATTAATTCTGAATAGCAGGGGATAAGGTTTTGTTGGCATGGAGGGAAAGGCACCTCGGACTCCGTAAGGAGGTAGGGGTGAAACTCCGCTATTTGACCTGAGTCGTACTTGATGCGCACTTTTCTCCGTTGGCAATCCTTACATAACAAGCTCCTCAACAATTTGTCTTTGAGTAATGGTATAATCAACTCTAGGATACTAAATTTTATTACTTAAAACATAGATTGGAGCAAAAGTAGTGCTAACAGGAGAAATTCGCAACAAGGTTGATAAAATATGGTCAGATATCTGGGCTGGCGGTATTTCCAACCCTATAACAGTTATAGAACAACTTACCTATCTGATGTTTATCCGTTCACTGGATGAAAAGGAACTGGAAAATGAGAGCTTCGAAGCCCTAACCGGTGAAGCAGAGTCTAAGATTTTCCCACAGGACGAAGTTGGACAGACCATGCGTTGGAGCAAGTTTAAAACCAAAGATTCTAGAATGATTTATGATATCGTAGGTGCAAAGGTATTTCCGTTTATCAAGGATATGAACGGAGAAAATACTTCGGCATTTTCGCGTTACATGCAAGATGCAATGTTTTTAATCCCAACCCCACAGGTATTGCAAAAGATTATTACAGGTTTAGACGAGCTATATGAACACGACATTAAAGATCTTGATATGCAAGGTGACCTTTATGAGTATATGCTGGGCAAGCTGGCGACCGCAGGTCAAAATGGCCAGTTTAGAACTCCAAAGCATATTCGAGATATGATGGTGCGCTTGCTTGCTCCAACTCCAAACGATAGAATTTGCGATCCTGCTTGTGGTACCGCTGGATTTCTTGTTTCTTCAGCCGAATATATTAGAGAAAATTTTGAATCTGAAATGACAAGTGGGCAATGGGAGCATTTTGCTGGTGATATGTTCACTGGCTATGATACGGACAGAACCATGTTGCGTCTTTCCGCCATGAACCTGATGCTTCACTCCATCACACAACCACATATCAACTATGTGGACAGCGTTTCCAAGCAGAATAGTATTTCTTCAGCTTATGATATTGTCCTTGCCAATCCACCATTTACTGGGACAGTTGATGCCGAGAGTATTAACGATAATTTAAAGGTTGTCTGTAACACCAAAAAAACAGAGCTTTTGTTTGTGGCACTGTTCTTGAGGATGCTACGCAAGGGTGGACGCTGCTCTTGTATTGTGCCAGATGGTGTTTTGTTTGGTGGAAGCAATGCACACAAAGCCCTGCGCAAAGAATTAGTAGTAAACCATCAACTGCAAGCAGTTATCTCTATGCCCAGCGGTGTATTCAAACCGTATGCAGGTGTAAGTACTGCCGTCCTTGTCTTTACCAAAACGGGTGCAGGCGGAACCAACAATGTTTGGTTTTACGATATGAAAGCCGATGGCTTTTCATTGGACGATAAACGTTCTACAATTGAGGTCAACGATATTCCAGACATACTTGCCCGCTACCATAACCTTGATGCAGAAGTCGATCGAAAGCCAACCGAACAGAGCTTTTTTGTAGATAAGTCTGCCATTGAAGCAAATGACTATGATTTATCGATCAATAAATATAAAGAAATTGTTTATGAAAAGGTGGAGTATGATACGCCACAGGTGATTATGAATCGGCTTGATGAGCTTAGCCTTGGCATTGCCTCCAAAATGGGGGAATTGAGGGGGCTTCTTGGTGAGTAGGTGGGACAAGGTTAAAATTAAGGAAGCGTTCTCTTATGTCTCTAGAGGAAAATCTCCAAATTACACTGAAATGTCAATGACTAGAGTAATTAACCAAGCATGTATATATTGGGATGGGTTGCATTTAGAGAAAGTGAAGTATCAAGATAGTACTATGGTAAATGCAGATAGATATCTTAATAATAATGATGTTTTGGTTAATTCAACGGGAACAGGAACACTTGGACGCTGTTGTGTTTTCACATCAAATGCAAATGATATAAAGTATATAGTAGACACCCATGTCACTGTACTGCGTCCAAGCGATGATATTTGTGCATCCTTTTTTAAATACTTTATTATGAGAAAAGAGACGCAAGATTGTTTATACTCCAAGTGCGTGAATGGCTCAACAAATCAAATCGAATTATCCAAGGAGAAGCTGCTTAATTTCCTCATTCCTCTCCCGCCACTAGAAACACAAAAGCAAATTTCAAAAACCTTAGACACAGCCGAAGAACTGCTTGCTATGCGCAAACAGCAGCTGGCAGAGCTGGACAAACTTATCAAATCCACCTTTTGCGATATGTTCGGCGACCCGATAATCAATGCGAAGGGTTGGGAAGGTAGCACTTTGGGTGACTGTTGTAATTTAATAAAAGACGGTCCCCATGTATCTCCTAATTATGTTGAAGATGGGATTCCGTTTGTGTCGGTTAACAACATTATTAAAGGGTATTGGGATTTAGAAAAGGTTAAGTATATAACAAGAGAAGATTATGAAAAATTTGGTAAGAGGTGTAAACCGGAATTCGGGGATGTCCTTTATACAAAAGGTGGAACAACAGGATATGCTAAATATGTAGACCGTGATTTTGAGTTTATGAATTGGGTCCATATTGCAGTATTGAAATACAAAAGAGAATTGTTAAATGGTATATTTCTTGAGAATATGCTTAATTCCGATTATTGCTATAATCAAGCTCAACTATATACTCGTGGAATTGCAAATAGAGATTTGGTTTTAGGTCAAATGAGTAGAATTACTTTATTTGTACCACCCATTCCCCTCCAAACCCAATTCGCCGCCATCGTCACCAAAATCGAAGAACAAAAAACCCTCGTTAAAAAGGCAATCGACGAAACAAAGTACCTGTTTCAAAGCTTGATGAGCGATTATTTCGAATAAAAGTGAGGTGAAATTAATGGCTGCAAACTTTGAATTCTTACAGGGTCAAACTGAATATACCTTGTTTGCTACTGCTTGCATGGAAGCGGAGCGTGTTCTTGCCACATCTCCTGCTATGGCGGCGGTGGGCAGCAGAAGGGCCTTTGAACTTGCCGTAAAATGGGTGTATTCTGCTGATAACACAATCACTATGCCCTATAAGGACAACTTGCAGGCGTTAATTCACGAACCTTCCTTCAGATTCGCAATGGATGACAAAACATGGGGCAAGTTGCCTTATATCATCAAGCTGGGTAACCTCGCGGTACATACGGGAAAAGCCATCAGCCGCAGTGATGCAGTTTTGTCCCTTTCTTCTTTATTTGAATTTGTGCAGTGGTTAGATTATTGCTACGGTGCAAATTACATAGAACGACACTTTAATGAAGGAAATATCCCTGCTGAAAAGGTGTTCATTGATGAAGCAAAGATCAAGGAAAAAGACAGTCTAATAGAGCAAAAGGATTCTGAAATTGAGGCTCTTAGCGCTAAAATAGCGGCTATGAGCGAAAGGCTTACTGCAGGCAAAGAACAGCATAAAGAAGAGCGCCAATTCACTCCAGGGGATATTTCTGAATTTCTCACCCGAAAAAAATATATTGATGTGGACTTAAAGCTTCTCGGCTGGGTATTCGGTGATGACGTTAGGGAAGAAGTGGAGCTTTACGGTATGCCCAATAATAAGGGGATAGGGTACGCTGATTACGTATTGTACGGCAAAGACGGATTGCCCCTTGCCCTGATCGAAGCAAAGCGCACCTCTAAAGACCCGAAGACTGGCACCCAACAGGCCAAGCTCTATGCAGACTGTTTGGAGAAGATGACCGGTAGACGCCCTATAATGTTCACCACCAATGGCTTTGAAACTAACCTGTGGGATGATGTCACCTCTCCGCAACGCAAAGTAAGCGGTATTTTTTCCAAAGACGACTTACAAAAGCTGATGAACCGTCGTAACGAACGTAAGGTTTTGGATGAAATTACAATTGACGATAAAATCACCGATCGCTACTATCAAAAAGAAGCTATACGGGCAGTTTGTGAGAATATCACAACCGGGCACAGAAGATCTTTGCTTGTTATGGCGACAGGCACAGGTAAAACAAGAACGGCCTCCAGTTTAACCGACGTACTGTCCCGCGGAGGATACATAACGAATATCTTGTTTTTGGCTGACCGAACTGCCTTGGTAAAGCAAGCCAAAGACGATTTCAAGAATTATCTACCGGATATGTCCCTGTGCAATCTACTCAGCAATAAGGACGAAAAAAACGCTCGCATTGTCTTTTCAACCTATCCGACGATGCTTAACTCTATCGATTCAGTCAAGCGCGAGGATGGTCGGCGTCTGTTTACCCCCGCCCATTTTGATTTGATCGTGGTGGATGAAGCACATAGAAGCATCTTCAAAAAATACAACGCTATTTTTAAATATTTTGATGGCCTTCTGGTCGGTTTAACTGCAACTCCTAGGACCGAGGTTGATCATAATACCTATCGATTTTTCGAGATGCAAAGTGGAGTCCCAACGTATGCTTACGATTATGAAACCGCCGTTGATATAGACAATGTCTTAGTTCCATACCATAATATTGAGGTCAAAACGAAATTCCTCACGCAGGGCATTACCTACGATGAGCTTTCTGTAGAAGACAAGGCACGCTACGAGGAAGATTTCACTGACGAAGACGGGGAGATGCCTGATTTTGTTCCACCCCCAGAAATAAACAAATTTATCTTCAACCAGGCTACTGTCGACACGGTGTTAGAAGATCTAATGACAAAAGGAATCAGAGTTGCAGGCGGGGACCGGCTGGGTAAAACCATTATCTTCGCCCAAAACAAAAAGCACGCTCAGTATATCATCGAGCGCTTTGATAAACTGTATCCCCAGTATCACGGCAGCTTTGCCAAGCGCGTCGTATGTGACGACAGCTATGCGCAAACGCTCATTACTGACTTTAAGATCGCTAAAAAGGAACCCCATATCGCCGTATCGGTGGACATGCTGGATACTGGTATTGATGTGCCGGAGATCGTTAATTTGGTATTCTTTAAACGTGTACGCTCTAAAATCAAATTTTGGCAGATGATCGGACGTGGAACAAGGATTTGCAAAAACCTATTCGGAGAAGGACAGGATAAAACCCATTTTGTGATCTTAGATTATCTTGGGAACTTCGATTTCTTCCGTGCCAACAAAGACGGCTTACAAAATAGTGAAACACAGAGCCTATCTGAGGCGATCTTTGCTAAGAGGGTTCGCTTGATTCATCACCTTCAACAGTCTGTCTTTATCGACGAGCCTTATCAGGCCATTCGTACAGGGCTGATTGAAACGGTATTACTGCAGATAAACGAGCTGAATACCGAACTGGTTTCGGTGAAATTGCAGCTACAGCACATTGAAAAGTATAAACGTGTGGAGGCTTTTGTTTGTCTCTCGGATCTAGATAAATACAACCTGATCGCTTTCCTGGCACCGATTGTCTATATGGATGACACGGACGAGTTTGCCAAACGATTTGACAATTTTATGTACGGTTTGATGATTGCCCAGATTGAGGGAATGCCACAGTTCAAAAAAAGCAAAAGACAGCTTATAAACGTCTGTACCAGTCTTTCACAGCGTGCTACGATTCCCCAAATTAAAGAAAAACTGGAGCTTATCAATACTATCGGCACAGACGAGTTTTGGCAGAGCTCCGATATTTTGAACTTTGAGAAGGTGCGCGTGGAGCTGCGTTGTCTTATCAAGTTTATTATTGACGAGGGCGGAAGAAACCCAATCTACACTAACTTGGCCGATGATATTCTCGAAGTCAAAGAGGGAGAAGCCATATATCAGGCCTATGACTTTGAAGATTATAAACTCAAGGTAAATCGATACATTGAGAAAAACCGTGACAACCTTGTTATCCATAAACTTCGAAATAATATTCCGCTCACTGCTATAGATTATAAGAGTTTGGAGCATATCTTAACCGGGGAACTTGGCTCAGCGGAGGATTATGATCGAGAATACAAGGATACGCCCTTTGGTTTGCTTGTGCGTAAAATCGCTAAGATGGAATATGAAGCAGCTGTTGTGGCGTTCTCCGATTTTATCAATGATCAGTCGCTTAGTCAGGCGCAAATTGTTTTTGTTAAAAAGGTCATTGATTACATAGTGCAAAATGGTTATATCGAAAATGTATCAGAGCTCACAAAGCCGCCTTTTGATAAACCCCAAAGTTTTATCAAACTTTTTGATGGGTCTAGGCAAAAGCGGATGGTGGAGTTGGTTACGAGCATAAAAGAGAATGCGGTTAAGATAGTTGGCTGAAATGGAGCCGAATCAATCTAATCGGAAAATCTTAGACGTAATGGCACCAGAAAAAGGAGGATTTAAGTGGGGACATCTGTTGAATCATTACTCATAGAAAGGGAAGGAGACTTCTTTGAAACCAAGCGTGTGCTCAAAAATCCAGGAGATGTCTTGGTGGCGATTACAGCATTTGCGAATACTGACGGAGGCAAATTTGTGTATGGGCTTGAAGACGAGAAAAAGGCTCAAGGCCCAGCACGTTTGTTAGGTGTATCAGAAAATAGACAGAACGTCGATGAGTTATTAGCCTTACTAAAATCTAGGCTTATGCCTCCTTTGAGAGAGGAGTATTATACAATCGAGCAGGTCCCTATAAGAAACTTACATAACAATAACGATTTTTTATTAGTACTTCATATTCGACCTAGTTTGGAAGTTCATACAGTTATCGATAGGGGCACATATCAAAGGGTAGGAAGTAGTAATAGGATACTGTCTGCTGAAGAAATTCGAAATTTGCAGTATAGGAGAGGGGCAGCATCCGCAGAAGCTGATCTAGTAGATTGGCTATGCATGGCGGACTTGAGAAAGGAAAAAATCGTTCAGATTATGGAACATTTAAGAATCCAGGGGTCTGAAGAAGATTTTATGCTAAAGAATGGACTGGCGGTTAAAAAGGAAGACAAAATAGTATTGAAACGTTGTTCGGTATTACTTTTCCATGAGAATCCACCAGTAGCCCTTGGGAGAAAGTGTTCTATCAGAATTTCACATTACAAAGGTGATTCTGATCCTATCGGTGAGAATTTAGTTAGTCGACCTATTTCAATAGAAGGTCCTTTAGATGAACAGATAGACCAAACTATTACTTTTCTTCAAGATTCACTTGAGGCGCAGAAAGCTAAATATCCTGAAACGGCACTCAAAGAAGCCTTGGTAAACGCCGTAATTCATAGGGATTATTCAGGATCAGATGATGTTCAAGTTAGGATCTTCGATAGGAAACTTGAAATTATTAGCCCAGGACCCCTTCCAGGGAATATGACAGTTGATGAAATGCAAACAACTCGACATAGTAGAAATCCGAATATTGTTCGGATGTTGTCAAAATATCCAAAAACGTATAACCGTGATCTAGGCGAGGGGGTCAGGACAATTTACATAAGTATGGAACGAGCATTTCTGAAAGACCCCGAATTTGAGAATAGTAGAAACCGTTTTGGTGTTCGGCTGGTTCATGAACCTAGAGGAGATCTTTGGGTTATGACAAAACAATACATTATACAAAATGGACAAATAAGCAATAAGAAGCTTAGAGAAGTTACAGGTATTTTAGACGCTGTAAAAGCATCTGCGTTATTGAAACGATGGGTACGACAAGAACGCTTGAGTAGAGGTGGGTCAGTCGGTGGAGTAAATAATACTAGAGCGTTCTACCTACCAGGTCCGAAGTTTGAGAATGAATTCCTAGAGTAAGAAATTCGGATTATTGTTCGGGAATGGTCGCCCGCCCATTCCCAGATAAGGGGAAGGGTGTCTCTTGCTTGGTAAAGTGGAACTGGTCGAGTTTAGGGATTTTCTAGGTGGGTTGAGTCTCTAGAATTAGAGTTTAGAAGAAAATCTTTATCGGTCTGTCACTAACACTTCCACATTATAGTTAAAATGGAGGAACATAATGGCAGTTGACGAAAGTTACAAAGAATATGTAGTAGATCAACTTGGAAAGTTAGGTTATGTTACGGTCAAGAAGATGTTTGGCGGAGCGGGTATTTACTATGATAGTTTGATTTTTGGATTACTAGCGGATGACGTCCTGTACTTTAAGGTGGATGACTCCAATAAGTCAGACTATGAAAGGGCGGGAATGAAACCATTCCAACCATTTGATGACAAACCCATGGTAATGCCATATTATGAGGTTCCTGTTGATATTTTGGAAAACAGAGAACTGCTAGCGAATTGGGCTATGAAATCCTTATCTGCATCTAGAAATAAGAACACAAAACGCAAAAAAACAAAACTTACAAAAGTTGACCAAATGCCTTGATAAAACACATTACTTATCCAGTCGCAAGATCATTCGAAGATGGGGAAGGGTGTCCCGGCTTAGTGAAGAGGTGCTGTGGGAGTTAAGGGATTTTCTGGGTGGGCTTGAGTATCTAGAATACTGAGAAGGCTTCAAGAATTAGAGGAGGTGAAGCAGGTGGCCAACAAAACAGAGGAAATCAGAAAGTACATTTTTCATATTCTGCAACAGGCCAAGGAAGATGGGTGCACAACAAAGGATATTCGTGCCGGAGACATCAAAAAGGAAATGGGCTTGGACAACATACCTGCGTCGATTTGTAATGCAATGCGCAGCATCCCCAGCTTTTCAAAATATGATGTGCTGGTCACACCTCCAAGTGGAAACAGCACCACCTTGGAACACAGGTATTACTTGGATGATGCAGAATTCTTACAACCGATGTGCCCTGCAATTATTACAAAAGGACGAGTTGAATATCAAACGACTGAAGGTGATAAATCAAAGCAGTGGGAGCAAATTGATATCGTCTTTCTGCTGGATAATGTACTTGCATTTCATAATAAGCTGACCAAAATAGAGAACCACTGATATCGGTCATGGGAGCACTGCTATTCTTTTTTTACCAGGCATCAATCCACAACTGACGACGAATCCATTGACTTAATGTGTCTGCACCTCTCTAACTATTTAGCAAGTTGGGGAATGTTCCGAGGAGCGGCATTCCTGCTTCAAAAGGATTATAAGGTGCATCTTGAGGTTGTGCATTTAATGCTTAACGGGCGATATCACATTTTACGCAGCACAAACATACGGGAGATTGCACACAATGACGAGTACATAAATCGAATGTTTGAACTCAACCAGAAAATCTCGGAAATCTATCGCAGCAAAACAACCGATTTCGAAAATGAAAATGGTCGAAACTCCTCCGATACGTTGATCACAAAGATATTGTTAGGTGTGTTTGGCTGTGTACCGGCGTATGACCGGTATTTTAAAAGCGGACTTCGCAGCACAGGTATTGCCTCTGGACAGTTTTCCAAGCGTTCTGTCGCAGGACTCCTGCAGTTTTATGAGCATTATTATGATGGCTTTGAAGCTGTACGCCTGAAGATAAGCGAACACGGTGTGGAGTACCCGCCGATGAAAATAATTGATATGTGCTTTTGGCAAATTGGCTTTGACAGCGATACACAAAAGGCAGAATTAGAGCAAGAGTGATCCAGCACCTTAGCCCTCACTTTCTGCTAAATAAGCAGCCCCGATCATTCCAAGATCGGGGAAGGGTGTCCCTGCTTGGTAAAGAGGTGCTGTGGGAGTTAAGGGATTTACTGAATGGTATAAATTAGTATTGGAGCCGCATGGGCGATGTGGTTATTTATAAGAATCTATTTGTTATATTTGATAGTATACAATTCAATAATTCCAATAACTTTTAAATTATTATTAAGCAATAATTCCCACTGTTTTTTTAGCCACATTTTTGATTCCCATGGATCAGTGAAACTAAACATTATTTCAAATAATTCATTTTTGGTTTTAGAAGATAAATAATGCTCATTATTTGGCATTAATAGTTCATGAACATAGTTATTCCTATATTTATATATTTTATATACATTTATTATCGTTTTAATGTAATTATTATCAATAATAATATTACTATTATTAAAAGATTTTACTATTTCTTTAAATAATTTAATTCTTGCTCTATGACCAATTTTGTTGATAATTTTAATTTTCTCTGAATCATTATTAATAAAACTACAAAGCACACTGCAAATATTTACCTCTAAAAAAGCATTAAGAAGACATAAGGCTTCCATATGCAAACCTTGTTTTAATAGTAATCTTATTCTTCTCAATGCATTTTCTTGTGGATGCACTGGATATTGTTCTTGATTTGCTATTTGTTGCAAACCTACTCCGCCGTTCCATTTACCGCTCAAATTAAAATCTTGTTTTCCAGATAAATTAAATACCCCTAAATCATACGACCCATTTTCGTATTTATTTAGAATAATAACATCCTCAAATATTTTCCTTTCATCTATAAAGCCGATTGGTATTGTTCCATATTCACGTGAGAAAGCTTCAGTAATGGCATTGCCGATATCAATAATAAAATTTTGGAGATACGTCTTAGCAAAGACTATCAACCACATAATATCTGGTCCTTCTTTTTTACTTCTATCTGACTCTAATAAGTGCATTTCAAATAAATCAGCTAACCATTCGGCTATTTTTTTCTCATTGCGAAAAAGATTTCGTAATCTCTTAATAGGAACTTCGACTTCTAGAAAACTACATCCCATGGTAAAATGTGTAAGCGGCATATTTGTTTGAATTTGATAGGATTCAAATAATAAATCTAAAGGATTATTGTTTGAACGTATATTAATTAGCTTGAAACAATATCTATTTTTATCGTGTTTGTCAGATAGGGGGTAAGGCATGATTCCTTCGTATATATCTGAAACGTGATCCCATGGTCTATTGAAAAAAATTAAAATGACTAATTTTTCTATTCTTTTATACTCTTTATCCAATAATTCAATATTAGGTTCATTTACTTTACAGGTTCCATTATTGATAGCTGCTGTAATTAACACGTAGAGTTTATTACGTTCGTCGATTGGTATGAATAGCCCACTCCATTTATATCCTGACAAATTTCCTCTTCGATTATATATTTTAACAACTTCACTAATAACAGGTTCATGAATAGTGCAATTTCCAGTCTGAATTGCTTCCTTAATCATTTGATAATGACGATTTCCATCAGCGATCGGGACGCTCATTCCATCTAATGTATACCCCAATAAATTACCTTTCCAACCATAAAAAGCACTAACATTCATCATCTAATCACACCCTTTTGTAAATCAAGTCTTTAAGATTCCCACTTTTATTTAAGTGGGGTATTCCCTTAGCTCCTCCTGTGGAGAGGCGATTGGCTGTTCAGCGACTGAATTGATCCCGAGTGGAGTGTCGATGATCCCACATGGTTCAAACAGCTTCGGCATTTAGAGGATGTTGCTCCAAGGAGGAGCAAATGTACTACCCCACAATATAATATCATCTATTTGGTCCAGATTTTGTCGAAACATATAGCGACCACCGACAATATGGTAACTCGCTAAAGCCTACGGGTGCCAAAATGGTACTTGTAGCTCACTCCGGTTCCACTTGTTTGAAGTCAGGTTGCGTTGCCGAATCGATCAATTTATTCAACAGTTCCAACGCTCAAAATATACCAACCCAAACACCCGGCGGCTTTATGAATGGTGTGTAGGTGGATTGAGTTGTCTTAGGTGAGGTGGGTATAACAAAAACAGGCTCAGTAGCAAAAACTACTGAACCTACTGTTCTTCTCGTATGGTATGTTAACTTAAATACAATTAACGCTTGCGACCACCGCCACTAACTATTAAAAAGATATCAAGAATAAACGTAAATAGATTGACAAAATCCAAAAAAATACTGAGTGTCACCATTACGGCGTTGTCTGCTGTAGCATACTTAGCGCGTTGAAAATCTAAAGCAGTCATCAAACTGAAAAGAATTGCTCCGCCTATGCCAATCAGTAATCCGAACGGACTCATAAAGCTACTAAAAAACACAGAGAGAATCATAATCCCTAGCAGAACTAATAGGCCAATAAAGAGCACTTTGGTCATACTACTCAAATTACGTTTTGTCATAAGCCCATACACGCCGAAGGAGGCAAAGACAATAAATGTCACCAGTGCTGCTTGACCAAGTACTGCAATTCCTGCAGAAGTCTCTGCAAGTGACTGTACCAGAGGTCCGAGTACGGCTCCGGCACAAGCAGCAAAAACCAAGGCGAGACCTCCTGTTAATCCGGTAGCAGGATCATCTCCACGCGCTAAAGCACGCCGATTGATCACTGGAATGGTGAACAATAAAACAAACTCCAAGATAACTGCAATCATAAAATAGGTCGGAGGAACAAGGAAAGCGCCAGCGGCCATTGCTAGGAACATAAAAGACAAGAGTCCCATTATTTGAGTCAAAGAAACCGTTTTAGCCTTTCTCAAATCAATTACTGAAGGGTTGCGATAATAACGAGAAGAATTCTCAGAAGGCAGCATACCTTTCACCTCTCTACTTTAAATTTAGATGACCACTTCTATAGTCATATCTTATCACTACTTAACTTACTTTTCTAATGAATATCATAACCTTCACAGAACCTTAAGATTCATATTAAAGCTCACCCATCCTTTCAGAGAAAGTCCCTGCCACAACCCGGTGGCTTCAGGAATGGTATATTGGTGGATTTGTGTGTCAGGGGTGAGGTGGGGATCGGGGGCTGTAGATTAGTTCTGACGCTCCAAATATACCAGTGCCCAGACACACCCGTCGGCGTTCTGAATGGTGGGTCCTTAGGTGAGATGGGAATACGAAAATAGGCTCAGCGGCAGCGAGACGGAAGATATGGCCAGAGGAAAAGTAATTTTCGCTGGCCTTTCTTTGTGTCTTTCAAAGTGAGATAATTTTAAAAAAGGAAAAGAAGGTGTATCCACTGTCAGAAATTGAAAAGCCTAGAATCGAGTGCATCAAGCGTTCGGAGGACGACTCTTATGCAAAATTCGTCGTTGAGCCTCTTGAGAGAGGATATGGGATTACCTTAGGGAATTCTCTAAGACGCATCCTGTTATCATCTCTTCCAGGATCAGCAGTGACATCAATCAAAATTGAAGAGATGTCGGGTGTTTTGGAAGATGCTACGAATATTATTCTCAACATAAAATCCCTCGCTCTGAAAGGTTATACAGATGAACTTCGGGTTATACGTATAGAGGCTCAAGGCGAAGGGATCGTTACAGCCGCAAACATTATGACTGACCCAGATATTGAGATTTTGAGCACGGATTTGAAGATAGCTACATTAGAGAAAGATGGCCGACTATTCGTGGAAATGACTGTGGAACGCGGCAAAGGCTACGTTTCAAAAACGTCAGAGGATACCATCGGAGTTATTCCCATTGACTCCATTTATACCCCAATTTATAAGGTCAACTACGATATCGAGCCCACCCGAGTCGGTCAGATCACGGACTATGACAGGTTAACCCTTGAGGCGTGGTCAAATGGCAGCATCTCGCCGGAGGAAGCTATCAGTACGGCAGCCAGAATGATGAACGACCATCTGAAGCTTTTCATGGGAAGCAGTGATAAGCCCAATAATGTGGAGACTATGGAAGAAAAAGAAGAGGAAGGCAAAGCTAAAATTCTTGATAGGTTGATTGAGGATCTTAATTTGTCTGTTCGTTCATACAACTGTTTGAAACGAGCAGGTATTAACAGAGTTGAGGAGTTAACCCGAAGGACAGCAGAAGAAATGGTTAAAACGCGTAACCTTGGGCGTAAGTCATTAGAAGAGGTGGAAGATAAACTTAAAGAATTGGGGTTAGGGTTTAAGGTTGATGAGGATGAAGTTCCTACTTAAAGCATGATATCCATTGATAAAACCCTATTTTTCACAGATTTTTGCCGATGCCCAAAAGTACCATTAATCACAACCCGGTGGCTTCTTAAAGGGTGTGTTGGGGGATTGGGGTGTCTTGGGTGAGGTGGGGGTATGAGTTTGTAGATTTGTTCCAACGCTCCAATATACCCGTCTCCGCCCACCCGGCGGCTTTTTGAATGGTATGTTGGTGGATTTGTGTGTCTTTGGTGAGGTGGGGATAAGCCTAAGTTTTACGTATCGGGATTTGTCGGAGTACAAATCCTAATAAAATAAGGAAAAGAGGCTAAAGTTAATTTTACACATTTAGCCTCTTTATACACTTACGTTATTAAGTGTTATCTTTAGTTATGAATCCCTAATTGAACCTATTACAAAACATGAAACTCTACTATCATAAAACCAAGCAATTTTATTCAGCGTCTAAACCAAAGTTTGCACAAAGAGCTTTCAACCCACCTGAGAAGCCGTTGCCAACAGCATTAAATTTCCACTCCCCTTGGTTTCTATACAACTCACAAACCACCAAGGCGGTTTCTACGGAAAAATCTTCGCCCAAATCATAGCGCATGACTTCTTGGCTATTCACTTCATCAACTACATGAACGTAGGCATTGGATACTTGTCCAAAATTCTGTGCTCGGGCAATAGCGTCATGAATTGTAACTGTAATAGCAATCTTATCAATGTTCGCTGGTACAATTGTGAGGTCTATTTTGATTTGTTCGTCGTCACCATCGCCATCTCCGGTAAGGTTATCCCCCGAATGTTTTATAGAACCTTCTCCAGCAACAAGATTGTTATAAAAGACGAAGTCTTCGAGCCCGTGAGCTTTGCCATTCTTATCAAGTAAGAAGGCTGAAGCGTCCAAATCAAAATCAAATCCACCGGAATACTTGTTTGTATCCCAACCCAATCCGACAATGATTTTAGACAAGCCAGGATTACCTTTGGTTAAATCGATTTTTTGTCCTTTTTGCAAACTGATAGCCGTCATATTGATACACACCTCTTTTAGTTAATTATTAAACATTGTGTCGATCAAGTAAGTTATCTTGTTAGTCTTTAACAAGTGTATCATAAATTTGATACAACAAACAAAGAACAACAGTTAATAGTGGGAGTCTAACTCAAAGAAATAATGTGACTTTGTCCACCGTTCGTCCCCACCTACAAATATACCAGTCCAGCCACCCGGTGGCTTGTTGAATGGTGTGTTGACGGATTGGGGTGTCTTTGGTGAGGTGGAATATGAAGTGGTCGCCTGTTTGATGTCAGAGGTATGAGAGACAACTGTAAATACGCTCTGTCTATATAGGCACGTAAGATCTACAGGACTAGAATTATACTATTTGAATATCTGTTGCGCAGACCTCGCCACTAAACATGGTAGAGTAGCTGATCTCATATAATGGAACCTGATCATCGACACCTGGCACAAATGCTCTTTCGTGTAGGCCATCATCGACCCATTTTTCACCAGTTAACTCAATGAGGTTGCCAACCAGTCGATAATACCAATAGTCTTTGTTGGGGCATCGGACGATTCTTGCGAGCACAATTTATCACTCCTTGTATACATGATATACATTTGCCACCTAACTTTCCTCTGCGGGGGAAATAAGGCTGTTTGCCGGTTAAAGATAAATCATCGTCTATCATTCCGCCCCACAAGAAAAGTATATACATCAACCATTAGAAAGCTGTGAGGAGTGTGTGGCTAAAATATTAAGATTTTGCTGATGTATGGATGATCAAAAAAACTAGGACTATCAGAGCTTGAAGTTTTGGTCAGGTATTACCAATTCTGAAGACTGAAACTGCTTTGAGAACCATTTGTCGGTTTCTCCATCCGTTCTGACGCTCCCAACCTACCATTCCAAACACTCTGCGGCTTTGAATGGTAGGTTGGGGGATTGGGGTGTCTTAGGTGAGATGGGAAATCGGGGTTTGTAGATTTGTTCTAACCCGACTTTCCGCAATTTAACCCTAAAATGAGCTGAAATAATTTTTTTTGAAAAAATTATTTCAATTAGCTCTTTAATGCTTGGAATTCCTAATTCCTTTGATTTTTTAAGTCATTGTAGTGCCGTAATTAGGAAATTTATCCCATTGCTAATTTAAGTACTCCCTGCTAGCCTATAATTAGAGAACAATTAAAGGGAGCTGTACAGCTTACTTGAATTTGATAGTTTGTAGTGCCGTAATTAAAATGACAAAGTGAGACGTATCAAGGGGTTGAGCCCTGTTTAGCGGAAAGTCGGGCTAACGCAACCCATAAACCAGTCCAGGGAACACCCGGCGGCTTCTTGAATGGTGTGTTGCAGGATTGGGATGTCTTTGGGTGAGGTGGGGAATCGGAGTTTGTAGATTTTCCCAACCGTTCCACCTCAACAAATATACCAGTCCCCGGCAACACCCGTCGGCTTCGTGAATGGTATGTTGGGGGATTTAGTAACTATCAGTGAGGGTATCATTTTATAATTAATAAATGCCCCCGGCATCGAGGGCTTTTGGTTGCGTGTACAATCTTAGTATGTGTTATTCAATCTTTTGAGTTCTTAGCCGTTTTATGGACTGTCTTCTTAGATGCTAGGCTCTTTGCCGCATGATGTGTACTCTTGGTTGATGCCTGCGACACTTTGGCATGATGTACTGGGGAAGTAGTTTTAGCGCTTGCGACACTGCCTATTCCTAATAATAGGCCAAACATTGTAATGAGTGCGATACTAAATTTGATCCTTTTCATCTATTCTCATCTCCTCATGCGTTGATGAGATGTAGTATTTGATTATTTGGCAGTTCTTAGTCACAGCCCTGTGAAAAAACAGAGGAGAGGGTATCACCTTGCTACTGCAAGTTGACCTCCATTTTATTAACAAGTTTATCGTCCTTAAAAGCCAAGAACACTTCCGCATTTGACGGAGATTTTACGTGAATTAAATAGGTTACAGTATAATCTTTACTACCTTTTGTTCCTTTTTCTGTAATGACTTCACCAATACCTCCTAGAAGGTTTTTGATTTTATCGTAAGTAGTACCATAGTTTAATTGATTGTACTTAGCTTTACTTATGGATAGCGTTATTTTCTCTTCATTAGCTTTTGTCGGAGGTGTTTTGGTGGATTGAGAAGCAGTTTGGCTTGTGGCCGAGGATTCACTATTTGTATCTTCAGGAGTAGCAGTAACAGATGGAATTGTTTTATTTGTTGGAATAGCAGTATTGGTTAGAGTGGGTGTATCTGTAGATGTGGAAGTATCCGTTGAAGAAGGTACAGATGAAGTAAGGCTAGATTGATTAGAAAGCCCTTTTGTCAAACTACTACAGCCAATAAGTGGTATGCTAAAACCAAGCAATAGAGTCATTAAAACTAGCCAGTGTTTTTGAGTTGTAAAATTAGCACGTGAAATATTGATCACTCCCCCTAATTTAATTACCATATTATACCATATTGTTAAGGCTAATTAATAACTCTTCTACATAATCCCTTATATTAATTCTTACTATTTATGAATTGTGTTCGTAAACAAAAGAATCCCTAACTTCAGCTAGAAATTGATAATATAAATTATATTTGTCCACCCGTTCCACCCCTACCAATAAACCAGTCCAACACACCCGGCGGCTTGTTGAATGGTGTGCTGGTGGATTGGTGTCTTTGGTGAGGTGGGGGATATATAAACAGGCTCAGCAGAAATGCTGGGCCTGTCTTGGGATAAAGGAGTTTGGTCGGTCTGTAAGAAAAAGAAGACATAATTTTGAACTGCTAATAATTTAGCGGTTCTTGTTTTTTGTTATCCACTATCCACGTAATCACTTAGTGCTTGAACGGATCGAGCATGACAAAACTGCTCATTACAAATGAAAAAATGATAAGCATCGCGGCGATAACCCATAGAACCCGTCCAACTATCTTTGCTTTCTTCATATCCCTTCGAACAATACCTCGTTCTGGAAAAAGTGTTATTACTATTATCGCGGTTAAAGTGTCAATTGTTTCCCATACAGTCGTTGGTCTACTCACGATTTTACCATGGAGTTTAACGGTGCCTAGTTTATCAATTTTAGGACTTTGTACTAAATTGTGGTGGAATCGTGCTACTAAAAAACCTCCAATGATAATGCCCCCTATAAGCATAGTTAAATCTTGGCTTATATTTTTTATAACCATAGCCGTTTCATAACCGAATGCATTCACAAAAATATCCCAGAATTGAAACACAACAAATCACTCCTCTCAGGACATGATTCTTGCGAGTTTCCAAAATGTTCTTATGAGCAATCTTTTTTATTCGGTATTACTCGTGTAATAAAATCTCGATAAACTTTCGCAAATTCCTCATAAAGTTCTTGCCGTTGCTCGTCGGTTATCTTTCCTGTCTTAACAAGTCGTCGTAATTCTGCTAACGCTAACTGTGTGGATTCTTGATCCGACAATTCTTCTGAAGTAAAAATTGGCATGCGACCATATCGTTGGAATAAATCGACCTCACCCTCTAATCCCAGCTCATAGACTTCGGCAAGATCATGGAGTAACTGATCACTTGGGGACTTGTTACCTTTTTCGATCTCAGACAAATATTGGAATGAAACTCCGAGTTGAGTTGATACGTTTTTTTGAGTTAAATTCCGCTCAGTTCTAAGGGACATCAGGTATTCGCCAGCACGAATTTGCTTTAATCTAATCAATTCCTCGTTTGTTAGCTTGTCTAAATCTGACATAAATATTCTCCTTAAAGCAGATTTGCAATATTTACATGTGGAAAACAGATAAAATTCCTGTAATATTTAATTCAACCAAACACTTGAATTAAGATAATCGTGAAATAAATGGTTATTGAATCAAGGTTCTGGCGTTTCATATATTATACAACATCTATAGTTCATTAAACCAAAACAATTTATGGAATATGGTGAGAGCATGTGAGTTGAATAGACATTCAAAAACTATTTCTAATGGAGGTGACAAGTTGAAGTACGTATATATTTGCAGTCCGTATCGTGGTGATGTGGATTACAACATTGCTACTGCACAATTCTACTGCCAATTTGCTACTGGTCAGGGTGTGGTACCTATAGCACCCCATATCTATTTTACACAGTTTTTAGATGA
>Ga0326727_10003214_pt1 | contig 52996 bp, 42 predicted proteins | sample MB2enrmetagenome_FD_207643 | JGI IMG/M metagenome (GOLD analysis project Ga0326727, IMG submission 207643) | Lab enriched peat soil microbial communities from McLean, Ithaca, NY, United States - MB29MY | ecosystem: Environmental > Terrestrial > Soil > Wetlands > Peat | place: USA: New York...
CTCCAAAGCTTGGATGTCATCACCATCGAACGAAAAATCCTTCAAGTCAGAAAGCTGTGGAGGACTGCTGAACACGCCGAGGCCCAGATAAGTGGGAAGCTTGCGAAGTCGTTCGAAATCGTGGGCATACAAAACGTAAGCTTCAGGAGCTGCATGGATATAGACCGCGCCAAACAAGAATATTTCGGCCGGCGTGCGGGAGGGCACTGCTTTCGCCACGGCCTGTCCATTCCGGATGGCGGCGATCTGATCCTCATTCAATCCGACGTTCTGCCGGAAAAACGTTTGCAGGTCGGGACTTGATTGTGAAACGCCATGGTGAGGCGTCGCAGCGATCACGATAAGCAACGCGATCATGCCCTTAATGGTTCGCATCATAACAATTCAGACCAAGCGCTTTCCGCCACATTGTTCGTGGCGCATCCTGTCCATAGCACGGAGTACTCTGCAGCCCGACGTTTTCTGGGCTGCCCGCCAATCTATGCCGTACCTTGCTCGCAGTCCTTCCTGTTGGCCGAACGCAGAGACGCTCTGTTCCGGTCTGGCATGACTTGGCAGCCTTAGTGGCGTGAGAAGCGTAGCATGCGTATATCCGAAGTCCAATCTGGAAATTGCACGGCTAAGACGTGATCCACCCCACTTGAGGGTCGAAAAAAAACGTGCGTGACAGGCCGTTAGGCACGGACGTGATGTGGTCGCGGACAATGCCGTCATCGCGGGTGACTTAAAATCCCCTTCCCCCGGACTTCATCGCCCACCCTTTCAATATGGACGCTCAGTTCTTGCGGTGCTACTCTCACGGGTATGCCGGGAGAAAGCAGTGCGAGGTTGACACTCAGCTGACCTGAGCGAGAAGTTCCGCGCATGCACTGCTTTTGACATTGATCACAGACAGACGGTGTGGTTTGAAAGGGCCTTCGTATCTAATCGCCATCAGTCAAGAGGGTGAAGACGTTCTGCTCGCGTTGATGAAGGACGGAGGCAAGTTGCGCTGCGACGGTATATTCACCAAGCGGGTATTTTGGCAAATCGCCCGGAAGATTCGCGGGAAGGTTCAGGAGACGAAAGATGATTTCTGATGTTCGGTTGAAGGTTTCAACAAACGGATCAACAATATGAAATTCACCTACCTATCAATAGTGTTAATCCTCTGTGCTCTTACATGGCCGATGGCTTCCTCGGCGCAAGAGCAATCGAACGCCGATACTCAGGGGCCACTCCTTACCCTTGATGAAGCGGTCACTCTGGCACTCCAACACAACTGGAATGTGAAGAACTCTATGCTGGAGGCTCAGAAACAGGATTTCGAAGTGGGTACAGCGCGCAGCCGGCGCAAGCCCCAATTTCAATTTTCCATGCTGGGCGGCGAGCTTTTGCAACCGTTTGACTTCACCTTCCAACAAGGTGTGTTCGGCACGTATCCAGGGGTTGGCCCAATCCCTGGGACGAACGCCAAAGTCCACACGCCCGCGGTGTTCACTACATATCTCACCGGCAACATCGATCAACCGTTGACACAACAATACAAGATCGGTCTCGGGATTCACGCGACGGAACTGGGACGTGATATCGCTCTTGAAGATGTACGCGCTGAGCGCCAGAAGATCGCTGCCGAAGTCCGCGATGCATACTTCAACCTTGTCGCGATTCAGGCCGGTGTGGACGCCGCGCGTGAGGCGGTGAAAACGCTCGAAGAAGCACAGCGAGTCACCGCCCAGCACGAGGCCGAAAAGACGGTGCTGCGGGCCGATCTATTGGACGTCGACGCGCGCTTAGCCAAGTCGCGCTACGAGTTGTCCGTCGCACAGAATGGGCTGGCCACGCAGCTTGAGGCCTTGAACCAACTACTTGGGCGCGATATTGCCACGCCCTTTCGTGTTGACTTCATTCCGGAGCAAGAGACCAGCGATCTGACTCTCGATTCCGCCCGGCACGAAGCTCTGGTGAACCGCCCCGAGTGCCGGCAAGCGCACCTCAAGGAAAAACAAGCCGAATATGAACGGCGCCTCGCGAAAGCCGAATACATTCCGGACCTGAGTCTCGAGGTGCGCTATCAGGGAATCAACAACGTGCAAGTTCTTCCACAGAATGTCACCACGGCCGGCTTTTTCCTGACCTGGGAGCCGTTCGATTGGGGACGCCGCCACAACAAGGTTGTCGAGGAAACCAAGACTGTCGAACAGGCGCGCAACGGGATCCAAGAGACGGAATCGCAGGTCGCCGTAGAAGTGGGCGCGAAGTACCGTAAATGGCAGGAAGCTTCTTTGCTACTTAGGGCTTCTCGTACTGCCCACGAAGCGGCTGTGGAGCAGCTCCGCGTGACGGGCAACAAATATAAGGAGCAGGCCGCACTGCTGAAAGACCTTCTCCAGGCGCAAGCTCAAAGTTCCGAAACTAATTCCCAGTATCAGCAAGCGCTTTCCTCCTATTGGAGCGCTTTTGCCGAACTGCGCAAAGCGATGGGAGAAGAGTAACCGATGAGAACAAGAATTATTTTAGGCGCGACAGCCAGTCAGGGCGGCGTTCGAGAAGGCGATTGGAGAGGAGTAGACGTTATGGGGAGCAAATTCAGAAAAAGGCTCGGACCAGCAATAACGGTTGTGCTTTTCGCCACGATTGTAGCTACAAGTGGCTGTCATCAACCCACGCAAGTAGCCGCCAAGTCGCCCACGCCTGTTCATCTGGTGGATGTGACTTTGTATTCGTCCTCAGAAGATTTGCGCTACTCAGCTTCCGTTCTGCCGTTCGCCCAAGCGAGCTTGTCATTCAAGTCCGCAGGATATGTGACGGAGATTAAGCAGGTCATGGGCGCAGACGGACGGCGTCGAGACATAGGTCCAGGTGACTATGTTGCCCGGGGCACGGTTCTCGCGCAGATTCGCCATCAGGATTTGAAGAATCAGCTTGACCAAGCGACCGCAACTCTGCGTCTAGCCCAAGCGCAGCAGGTCGAGGCAACGAAGGATTACGAGCGCGCCAAAACGCTTTACGCCTCTGAGAGCTTGACCAAGCCCGATTTCGATCGAGCGCAGGCCCAATTCGATTCGACCCTCGCGGCTGTGGATCAGGCCAAGGCTAATCTGCACCAAGCGCAGTTGGCTCTCGAGGATGCCGATTTAACGGCGCCGTTTTCCGGGTACCTCCTAGCTCGGAACATTGAATTAGGAAATCTCGCAGCACCCGGGGCTCCGGCCTTTACTATCGCCGACACGAGTGCAGTCAAAATCGGTTTTGGCGTTCCCGACTATGCCGTAAGGCTTCTGCGCTTGGGGCAACAATTCAGCATTCATCTGCAGGACGATCCGAAACAGTACAACGGGCGGGTCACCAGTATTGCCGCGAGCGCCGATGAGAAAAATCGTGTCTTTGCCATCGAGGTGACCGTACCCAACCCCAAAGCGCTATTGAAGCCCGGGATGATTGCTTCACTCAGTTTGACAGGCGTTTACAAAGCCCCGGTTCCCTCCCTGCCTCTTAGCGCCGTTGTTGCTGACCCCGCCTCAGCTGGCCGCTACGCGGTTTTCGTCGCCCAAGAACAGGGCGGCAAATGGGTGGCGCATTTGCGCCAGGTCACGCTCCGTGAAACCCACGAGAGTGATGTGGCAGTCGAAGGTGTAAATCCAGGCGAAAAAGTCGTCGCCGTTGGAGCCGCTGGTCTGAAGGACGGCGATTTCATCCGGGTTCTCCCATAGAGGTACAGAACAAATGGCACTCGAAAACGAACAAGAGATCAGTAATCGCCGCAATGTACCGAGGTTTTTCGTCGAGCACCCGCACATCTCCTGGATCCTTCTGGCCGGAGTGCTCATTTGGGGCTGGTTCGGATATAACTCCATGCCGCAGCGAAAGGACCCGGACATTCCCGTGCGCCTCGGTGTGGCGGCTTGTCCATGGCCCGGAGCCACAGCGCAACAGGTCGAACAGTTTATCACCCGTCGAATTGAGGACGTTGCGGCTGAGAATAAGACCATTCATCCGGGAACCGATGCGGACTACGGTATTAAGTCCATATCTCTTCCAGGCTATTCGTTTGTGACCATTCAACTGGATGAGGGCATCACCGATACCAAGCGGCAATTCAGCGATATCAACCTCAAGCTGGATGCTCTAAATTCTCAGTTGCCGCAGGGCGCCGGTCCCATCACTTTCCAGAGCGATTTTGGAGACACCGCCGCGCTCATGCTGACGGTCGCGAGCCCGAAGGCGGACGATATCGAAATCACAGCCCGCGCCAACTCCGTCGAATCGGCAATTCGCAAAACTCGTGATGCAAAACAGCAGAATCGAGTGGGTCAGCAGATCACAGCGGTAGTTTCCTTTCCGCAATCGATTCCGGCTCGGCAGGTTCTTGACACCGTATCCCTGTTTCAAGAAGAAGCGCAGAGTGCCGGAATCCTTCGAGACTCGGAAATAATACAGGGGAGCGGATTCATCGGCGTGGATGGCGTTTCCGACGCAGATGACAGCACCATTCAAGCGTTCATCCGGCGGTTCATCGCGGAGCGGCTAAAACGATCCGAGATGCATCCCGACGCCTGGGATCCAGCAATCATCCGCGATCCGAGAGAAACACGAACGAAACTGGCCAACGTTGCCGGCGACAAATACAGTTATGCCGAACTGGACAATTTTTCTGATTTGATTGGCCGAACGCTGCAGGGAGCTCTCGAAGTCTCTAAGGTGGAACGGCGGGGCGTCTTGTCGCAGACCGTCTATCTGGATTACTCGCAGGATCGCCTCGCAGCCTACGGACTGCGTCCTGCTGATCTCTCCAAAGTGCTTTCAGCCCGGAACATCATCGCGCCGGGCGGAACTGTTGAAACAGGCGAGCGCAGGGTCATTCTCACTCCTTCGGGACAATTTGATACGCCAAGAAGCATCGGGGATGTGGCTGTATCGGCTACTTCAGAGGGTACCCCCGTATATTTACGGGATCTCGTCCAAATCAGCCGAGGCTATCAGGCTCCTGCCCAGTATCTCAACTACTACACATGGCGAGACGCAAATGGGCACTGGCAGCGCAGCCGCGCGATCACCTTGGCAATCTACATGCGCGATAAGAAGCAAATCGCGCGCTTCGGACAGTCCGTGAATTTGAAGCTTTCGGAGCTTCGTCAAATTCTTCCCGCCGACCTGATTCTGGCGCACACCTCCGATCAGCCGCTCCAAGTCAAGGAGAACATCCATCTGTTCATGCGGGCGCTGATCGAAGCCATTATTCTCGTCGTCTTTGTTTCGCTGCTCGGATTTTGGGAGTGGCGCCTGGCGCTGATCATGGCGCTGGCAATACCCATCACACTCGCGATGACCTTCGGTATCGTGAATATGTTGGGAATCGATCTTCAACAAGTCTCCATCGCAACGCTGATCATCGCACTGGGCCTTCTCGTGGATGTGCCGGTGGTCTCTGGCGATGGCATTAAACGCCATTTGGCGGAAGGGTTTCCGCGCAGCATTGCCTGCTGGCTCGGCCCTACAAAGCTTGCCACCGCGATTTTCTACGCGACGATCACGAATATCATCGCCTACCTCCCATTCTTGATGCTGACTGGCAATCCCGGCGAGTTCTTGAAGAGCCTGCCTATCGTGATGACGGCTGCTCTTGTTAGTGCGCTTATCGTTGCAATGACGTTTGTTCCGTTCCTGGGGTACTACATTTTGCGTCCTCCGGCAAAGCGAGAACCGACGATCGAAGAGAGACGGCAGCGAGGATTTTACGGCTTCTATAATCGGCTTGTGGGCAAAGCCATAAAACACCGTTGGGCTGTCCTCGCCGGGTCCTTAATTTTCCTGATTCCAGGTGCGATGTTGGGTTCTCGGCTTAAGACCCAATTCTTTCCCGAAGATGTCCAGTATTGGTTTTATTTGGATATTTGGCTGCCGAATGACACTCCCTTGAGCGTCACCAATGATGCCGCAATGCAGGCCGAAAGAGTCGTCCGGCAGGTGATTGAAAATTCAGCTGACGCCGCCACGAAAGAGAACCGTGGGCATCTTCTTAAGTCGCTGACGACCTTTGCCGGTGGGGGGGGACCTCGCTTCTGGTTTTCGGTCTCGCCGGAAATGCCGCAGACCAACTACGCTCAAATGATTGTTGAGATCACGGATAAAGAGGCTTCGCCAAAGTTAGCTCGCCCGATCCAGGACGCACTGGACAACGAAGTACCAGGCGCGTGGGTCACGGTTCGCCAGCTTCAAACGAATCCTGTTGAGAATCCCGTAGAGCTGCTGATCTCTGGGCAGGAGGACGTTGACGCGAGAAATGAAGTTAGCGATATTCGCACGCTGCGACAGATTGCCGGGCAGGCTCAGGACATCGTCAGGCAGGCTCGCGGTATTGCCGTTCTTCGCGATGATTGGTTCCCTGACGACGTTCAACAGAGGATTCAGATCGATCCAGACCGCGCAAACGTCGCCGGCATTACTAACGCCGATGTCGCAGAAGGGTCGGCCGGGGCCATGAGCGGCGCCCGAGTGGGCGTGTTCAAGGAAGGCGACAAGAACATCCCCATTGTGGCGCGCCTTCGCATGGAGGAGCGCGCACAGCTTGCTGATATCAAGAACCTATATGTTTATTCTTCGCAGACGAACAACCGGGTGCCCTTGCTATCGATCGCGACTCTCGGAAATTCTTTAGAAACAGGCCGCATAGCGCGGCGCGAGCATTTTCGCACCATTTCGATTCTTTGTTACCCACAGCCTGGAGTTTTCGCCTCAGAGGTGCTTAACCAGATCCTTCCAAAAATACAGGAATTTCAGAAAAATCTCCCGCCGGGTTATCAGCTCCGCATTGGTGGCGAAAGGGCCAAACAAATAGAAGGCTTCACCAACCTCAAACTCGTTCTGTTGATCTCTTTACTTGGCATTTATCTGGCGCTCCTCATTCAATTCAATAATGCCGTGAAACCTCTTCTGGTATTCGCCGCGGCTCCGTATGGTGCCATCGGCGCTCTGTTCGCCCTCTCAATTACGCATACGCCGTTTGGATTTATGGCTTTTCTGGGCATCGTCAGCTTGATCGGCGTGATCGTCAGCCACGTCATCGTGCTATTCGACTTTATCGAGGAAATGCATGCGCAAGGGGAGCCCCTGGAGCAGGCACTTCCAGACGCAGGCATTCAGCGTATTCGGCCCGTAATGATCACTGTAGGAGCGACCATATTGGCGCTCTTCCCGCTGGCGCTTGAAGGAGGGCCCCTATGGCAGGCTCTTTGTTATGCACAGATAGGCGGGCTTGCCGTGGCAACGTTCATCACGTTGCTCTTGGTGCCTGTCCTTTACAGCATCTTCGTTCTCGATCTGAAAATCATCCGCTGGGAAACGAAACAACCTCCGGCAGAGACGAAAGCTCGCGCGACTGAACAAAGCCATGCCTAACGTCAATATCAAGACTCCGGATTGGCTGCGCCATACGGAGGACATCCTGGAAGAGCTCAACGAGGGAGTGATCATCGCTGACAATCAACTCCGTGTGGTGTTCGCGAACGATGCACTGCTCCGATTGGGAATGTATGACCGTGAAGAAATCCGGGGCCGCACGCCCGACATGATCTTCCCAGCGAAAGATGTTCCATCCATTATGCGGCAGCATGAATCAGGCCACCGCTACGGACGCCATCGCAATGAGTTCTACCTGCCTCGCAAAAATGGCGAGAAGATCCCGGCGATCTTCAGCGGGCGCGTGATTCAGGGGCCGGACGGACAGGAATACGTCCTACTTATCGTGACCGACATCAGCGCACAGAAGTGCGTCGAGGAGCAACTTCGCGAATCCAACGCCCAACTCGAAAAGCGGCAGATGGAAATTGAGGCCGAACTCTCACTCGCTGCTCGTGTTCAACAATCGCTCGCACCTCAAAGCCTGGTTTGGAACGATGTCTCGGTCGAGACTTACTACAGTCCCGCGCGTACCATTGGCGGTGACTTCGGCGTGGTTTTTCCACACAGCGACGAGGTTCTAACCGTCCTCATGTGCGACGTGTCGGGCCATGGCATTGGTTCGGCGCTCATGGCCAACCGGATTTACTCCGAAACATTGCATCAGCTCGAACGAAAGATGGGGCCGGGTACATTGCTGCGGCACGTCCACGACTTTGTGCATGACCGGATTGCGACGGACGGTTTTTACTTCACAATGGCTGCGGTACGTTTCAGTCAGCGTGGGCGGCGCATGGCTTTTGCTGCCGCAGGCCACTCCCCAGCACTGCTCCTGTCAAAGGGCAGTGTCCGCCGACTGGATTCGCAAAACGGCATTCTCGGTTGTCTCTCCGAAACAGCGCCAAGCGAGTCCGCGGACGAAATTGATCTTGAGCCTGGCGACCGCCTAGTCCTCTACACTGACGGGCTCGTCGAGGTCTTTGATAATCGCGACGACATGCTCGGCGTCGAAGGCTTTGCACGATTAGTCCTCGATTCGGCAAAGCTCACGTTGCCGGAAATGCGGCAAGCAATCCTTGACGGCGTGGCTGCGTGGAGTCACGGCCCCCTCGCCGACGATGTATCCCTTATTATCGTAGAAGTTCGCTAGCTCCGCGGAAACCACAAGCCCAGAACCAAAATCGAGCAATCTTCAGCGGGTTCCGGACTCTCGCTGTCTTCAGAGATACGGCGTCTTCCGGTGCCGGACCAGGTACTTGGCAACCGTGGCTTGCGACAGTTCGAATCCCAGTTTCAAAAGTTCTCCGTGAATTCGTGGAGCGCCCCAGCCAGGATTCGCCCAGCTCATCCTATGGATCAGATCGATGACTTCGCGTGACACGGAGGGTCGTCCTTCCGGATGGTGACTCTTCCACTTCCGATACAGCCGGAATCCCTTTCGATGTGGTCAACGCAGAAGCCCGAGGCCAGGGCACTGCGTGCCCGGTACGTGCTTGTTCGGCGGAAGTTTTCAGGAGTAGTCATGCATTCATCTGGTATTCATCTTTTTTTCGCAACACGCTAGTAACCTCGCGGGCTGGCCCAATGCCGGTGCGCTCCGCTCTCCATAACTTCATCTGGGTCAAACAGGATGACGAGCCGAAGGGCCAAATGGGAAATTCCGGCCAAATCTCTGGTTCATAGATCGACTCGGAGGAATATTGATGAAACGGCTTTTTGCAGGGCCATGCGCTTTGGTCCTCCTGTCCTTGATCTCATCTCTACCGCCAGTTCAGGCGCAAACGGCGGAATTCGCAACAAGGCATGAGACGCCATTCAGCTTTGAAATCAGCAAGAAAACAACGCTCATCGGCACGGTGTCGAGTGTGGTGACGAACCCCTCTGCCGGGATGATGTGGGGTTCTCATCTGCTGGTGGAAACTTCTTCCGGCACGTTGGATGCGAGCCTGGGACGCTTTGCCTTGCTAGGCAGGAACGCTTTGTTTGTCACTGCGGGCCAGTGTGCCCAGGTGACTGGTGTCATGAAGACGTTTGATGGCCAGCAAGTCTTCCTGGCACGCACTTTGATAGTGGGTGGCCAGGTCTATCCGATCCGGGACGAGCACGGATTTGCCCCGTCACCTCAAACGCGCGAGCGCCTGAGCCATTCATCTGGCCAGGAGGGAGAGCAGCCATGAACGCCAGGATTTATGCGTGCGTCCTCGCCACAATCTGCTTGATGGGCTGCGGTTCGTCGCGAAACCCGGCCGAATCGATCGCGGCGGTGTGGGGAACACCGCAAAGCGCGTTGATCGACAAGCCATTTGTATCGCCGCTGATTGCGACGGTGCTGGACAGTACCGGAAAACCGGTGAGCGGCGCGGTGGTGACGTTCACGGCCCCTGCGACGGGAGCTAGCGGCAATTTTGCGGGTGGCGGGAATACAACAACGCTAACGACACTCGTGGACGGCACGACCACCGTGAATCTCTCAGCGAATGGGACGGCCGGAGCTTATACGGTTACGGCGACGGTTGCAGGAGTGTCTGCAGCGGCCAATTTCAGTCTGACGAACGAATCGGGGGCGCCGCCATCAATCACGGCAGCGAGCGGAACGCCGCAAAGCACGGCGATCAACACGGCATTTGCAGAGCCGCTGGTTGCGAGGGTGACGGAGGGCAGTTCTCCGGTGAGCGGCGCGGTGGTGACGTTTACGCCTCCGGCAACGGGAGCGAGCGGCACATTTGCGGGTGGAGTGAGCACGGCTACGACTGACGCGAACGGCGTAGCCACCTCCGCGACGTTCACAGCAAATGGGACGGGCGGAGTTTATACGGTGACGGCAACGGTTCCAGGAGCGGCTGAGGCGGCCAGCTTCAATCTGACTAACGTAGGGGCAGCGCCACCTCCAACCACGCCCCAGTTTTCGTTCTATTTGAGCGGTCTTGACGCTATCAACGGCGGCGACCATTTTTATGCCCTCGCAGGGTCAGTAACCATCGACGCGAAAGGCAACGTCGTTGCCGGCGAACAAGACTATAACGACGGTCGTGGATTCACTTCACCGGAGCCTTTGGGGGACACAATCACGGGGGGGACGCTGACGGTGAACGCTACAACCGGCCAGGGGACACTCACTCTGACCACGAACAACACAAATTTGGGCGCGAGCGGAACGGAAACCCTCGGCGTCCAGTTTGTAAACGCCAATCACGCGCTCGTCGTTCAGTTTGATGGGTCGGCAACATCCAGTGGAAGCATGGACTTGCAGACACTGCCGAGCTTGCTCAGCGGGGGGTTCGCCTTCACCGCAACAGGTATTGACAACAACTCCTATCCGATTTCAATCGGAGGCGTATTCTCGGTCAGTGGCACCTTCTTGCAGAATGGTGTTTTTGACACCAACGACATTGGAAATATAACGCGGGGAACGCCTCTCAGTGGAAAGATTTCAGCGCCCGATTCCTTCGGGCGCGGCACTATCACCAACACGAAGGCAGCCCTCGCGATCAACTACTACATTGTTGGTCCCGAAGCGATACGGATCATTGACGTGGATACTACCGATTCATTCGTGGGCTCGGCGTACGGCCAGGGCGCCGGCACCTTCGATAACACATCGCTCGGGAGCTCCGTGTTTGGCGTCGAAGGCAACTTCTCAACGCTCCTCCACTATGCTGCGGCAGGCATGTTTACTCCGACTCCAGCCAGCGGCACATTCCTTGGTGTCGGGGATTACAACGAACAGGGCAATATCATCTCCGGCTCATCCATCTCAGGCAGCTATACCATTTCGCCCCTGGTCGGTGAAATCACGTACAACGGATACGGTTACCTGACAATCCCCACAGGCTTGGGAGGCGTTTACTCCCTGGGGATATATATGATTGACCCAAATCTCAACCTGAGTGATCCGAACAACACGACTACCGGACTAGGAGGCGCTCTTATTACCGACCTGAATGGTAGTTTTTCCGGCGGCACGGGAGTCCTACTTCCGCAAACTGATACCTCCACTGCCAGCTTTGCAGGCAACTATGCCTTTGGCGCGCAGGAATTCAATAAACTGACCAGTGGAGGTGGCGAAGTGGATTTCGTCGGGCAGGGGGCTGTAACAGCAGGTCAGCTCTCCGGGACTGGACTCGTCAGCGATCCGTACCTTGCTTTGGGCGCAACCGCGACGGATTCCGGGGTTACATTCTCGGGAACTGCAACCCCTGACAAAACAAACGTTGGACGCTACACCATGAATCCGCTGAACGTCACACTCAGCGGAGGCACAGCAACCCCACTTACGACGGTCATCTATCAGGCCAGTGGCGGACAGTTGCTGTGGTTGGAGGAAGATAGCAATAGCCTGTTCCTTGGATCACTCCAGCAGCAGTCGGCAACTCCTACGCCGTTGTCAGCAGCAGTAACAGTAAAAACGAAACTAAAACACTAACCCCCGAATCGCAGTCACCAGGCAAATTGCGCGCTACATAAACTAAGCCACATCTGCCCTCCTGTTTTGACTGTTGACAAAGGCAAAGGCAGAAACAAAGGCAAAAGCAAATGCAGAGGCTGCGGGCACGGGTCGCTGCGGCAACTGGTCCGCTCTCCCGCCGCCAGCCGGAGAGCCGCCGTCCCGTGTCTTTATCATTTCAAACATTGCGCGGCTTGCTTTGCCGAATACGTGATGATGACGTCCGCTCCAGCGCGCTTCAGGCAGGAAAGCGCCTCAAGCATGACCGCGTTCTTGTCCAGGCGCCCCAGCCGTGCGGCCGCGTCGATCATCGCGTACTCACCGCTCACGCTATAGACTGCCAGTGGAATCTGAAACTCCTGTTTGGCGCGATACACGATGTCGAGGTAGAAGAGACCTGGTTTGACGATCACGATGTCCGCGCCTTCTTCGATGTCCATGGAGATCTCGCGCATGGCTTCATTGGAATTCGATACGGGCATTTGATGGCTGCTTTTGTCGCCAGAAGAAGGAGTGGATTGCGTCCCTTCGTTGAAGAACGGGTCATAGAGCTTGGAGGCATATTTTGCGGAATAGGCCATGATCGGCAGGTTGAAGAATCCACCCGCGTCCAAAGCGCGCCTCAGCGACTGCACTTGCCCGTCGAGCATGGCCGCAGGAGCCACGATGTCGCATCCCGCTTGCGCGTGGGAAAGGGCTGTCTTGGCCAACAATTCAAGCGAAGCGTCGTTCACAAGATAACCGTCTTGAAGAATTCCGCAATGGCCGTGAGAAGTGTATTCACAAAGGCACACGTCAGTGATCAACAGAAGATCAGGGATGTTTTTCTTGAGCGCTCGAAGTGCTTGCTGAATGATGCCGGTGGGCGAGTAGGCCCCGGATGCGAGTTCATCCTTGTCTTTGGCATCGGGCACGCCGAAGAGCAGAATTGAGGAGATGCCGAGGTCGCGCACCTTCTTCGCCTCTTCGAGCAAACAATCGATCGAGAGGTGGTAGTTGTCCGGCAAGGATCTGATTTCTTCCTTCACTCCCTGACCGGGCACGACGAAAAGCGGCAGGATCAAGTCGTCGACCGATAATGACGTTTCACGAACGAGCCGACGGAATCTGGCGTCCTGCCGCAATCTTCTCAACCTTGTGGATGGATATGGGATTGTCGTTCCTTTCAAACGGCGGAAGCACTCTGTGTTTTGGGTTTGGCAGCTCCGAAAAAATGGAACGGCAGGATTTTTCCACTCCTTGTGGGAATCGGGAATCCGCGCTTGACACGTACGGTTCCCGATTGCATCCACATCGCCGTTCCCGACCGGGACCAGGATTCGGGGCTTGCTTCCCCTCGCTGTAGAAAGTCGAAGAATTTGTGGAGCACTTCCCTTTCGTCGACCTCTCCCACGCGAGGACTGACCATCAGAAAAAGATGCGTCAATCCTCGGGAATCCTCTTCCTCGATGAGTTGATAGTCCGTGCTCCTCCCGCCGAAATTCGCGGGAAGCAAACTCTCCAGGATGCGGACGAAATCCGTATCCACAAAGGTCACTCCCTCGCCCGTGAGCTTTTCATAGCTTCGAATGTCACTCAGGTGGGTGTTGAAACCCATTCTCCCAAACTCACAGTCGCACTCGCCCGCGTCAATCCTTCCGTAATCGCCCATGCCCACGTTGAGAAGCAGCTTGGGAGATTCGTAAAGGATGCTGCTGAACAAGAAAGAATCCACGGTTCGCCCGGAATGCGGAACACTGCACCGGTGAGCGATGACTGCAATCGTGTCGTTGTACAGGTGGCAGTGGTCGCTCGGGACGTGTGGTTGATTGCAACCCGCTGCGATCACACCGGCCTCCGAGATTCCGTAAACCGGAACTGCCTTTGCTCCCGTGGATTCGATTTCCTTCCTCTTTTGCGGTGTCAGGGGTTCGCCCGTGACAAGGAACTTCGCGCCCCGGATACGTCGGTTCGCCTCCGTGGCGGCGATGCAGACTCGCACGGCCGACGCCGCAAACGTGTAAATCACGCAGTTCGCATGCGTCTCCAGTATTCGCGATGCCCACTCCGCCACCTGGCGCGCATCGTTGAGTCCCACGAACTCCGGCTTGGCCAGGGGGTTCCCGCATAGCCGACTGATTCCAAACATCAGCTTCGTGCCCCATTTCCTTTCCCAGGTCATTTTGAGATCGTCCTCGGCAACCTGAGAGAACCATCTCCGCACGGGGTTGCCAATGTGCGCGAATCGCAGGCTCGAGTTGATGCCGGGGGCGCCAGGGAAAACGGGGAACCAATTTGCAATCGGCGATGTGAGGCAGCCGTGAACATTCAGCAGTAACGCGTCGTACAAGCTTCTTTGGTGCAGATATTCAAAGTCGATCGGGACTCTCGTTCCTGCGCTCTGGGTCGCACCGCTCCGAACCTCGTAGACACAGGAGAGGAACGGGTTATCGAACCTCCTTGCGTCGCAACGGAATTCAACACCATTGCGCTGCACGGGAACTTTGCCCTTGAATTCGTCGACGGTGAAGTAGACTCCTTCACTTTGCAATCTCTCCAAACTTCCTTCGATCCCGCTCTTTGAAACCCAGCTCTCGAGATCGCTGAATTTGATTTTCCTCGGCTCGAGCAATTGCAGGTAGGGGCTGCGACGATATCCGAAGACCCCTTTCTCTATCAACTTCAGAAAGTTCTCCTCGCGCGACGCGACGCGCTTCTGGATCAACGTGCGGGCGGTGGCAACAGCCTCTTCAGGCTGCATGCGCCCCTGATTGAACTTTCTGAGCCCGTTGAAAAATCGGTAGTATTTTCCCATCCGGGGTCCCCTAAACAGGAATTTGCGCTTTGGACCGCTGGCTCGCACTCGGATGTTCGCTGCGTCTCCCGGGTTCAGTCTTTTCGGGCGTAGAAATCCGCGATAGCGTGGACGATGGATTCCTGTTGCGAGTCTTTCAACTCGGGATACACGGGAAGCGCAAGTACTTCCTGGCTGGCAGATTCGGCATGCGGCAATTGTCCTTGCCGGTAGCCGAGATACGCAAAAGCCGGTTGAAGGTGGAGGCAGATGGGATAGTAGATCTCAGTGGGAATCCCGCGCTGGCGGAGAAAATCGCGCAATGCGTCGCGTTCGAGAGAACGAATCACAAACTGGTTGTACACATGCACCAAGTGGGGCGCCGGTTGTGGCGGAGGCGCGACGCGGCCGTTCAATCCTGCTTGATCAAAAAGCGCACGATAACGATCGGCACGCTGCTGGCGGCCCTTCGTCCATTCCGCCAGATGCGCGAGCTTCACACGAAGGATTGCGGCTTGCAACGCGTCGAGCCGACTGTTGATCCCAAGAATCTCGTGACAGTACTTCTTCTTGCTGCCATGAACACGCAGCAGCCGCAGTTTTTCCGCCAAGGCAGGGTCCTCGGTCGTTACCAAGCCGCCGTCGCCGGCTCCCCCAAGATTTTTTGATGGGAAGAAGCTAAAGCAACCGAACGTGCCGAATGTGCCGACGCACTGGTTGTTGTACCGCGCTCCGATAGCCTGCGCGGCGTCTTCGATTACCGCGAGACCTCTTGATTCCGCGAGGCGCATGATGGGCTCAAGGTCGGCTGGCAGTCCGAAAATATGAACCGGGAGAATCACCTTGGTCTTTGGCGTGATGGCCGCTTCGATTTGCGTGGGGTCAATGTTGTAGGTTTCTGGATCGATATCCACAAAGACGGGTTTCGCCCCGAGACGGGCGATCGATCCGGCCGTGGCAAAGAAGGTGAAGGGCGTGGTAATCACTTCATCGCCGGGCCCGATCCCGAGCGCCATCATTGCCAGCAAAAGGGCATCGGACCCGGATGCGCATGACACCGCAAACCCCGCGCCCAGCATCCTTCCGATTTCCTCCTCAAGCTGACGTACTTCAGCTCCAAGGATGAACAACTGGCTTCCCATGACCTTCTCGAGGGCCCTCATCACATCTTCGCGGATCATGGCAAACTGCGACTTGAGGTCCAGGAAATCAAATGCAAGAGGTACGGAACTTGGAGAGGGACTCGCTGTATGCTCTGACGTTGTGTGTGTAACTGGGCCTTCGTTCATCCGTGCTGGGGAAGACATTTCTGAGACTCCCTTTGTGTGCATTGGTATCTGAGTTCCGGAAGCGTGCTACCTGGTTCCTATGCGATATCCGACCCCGTAAATCGCAACCCCATTAACAACCGCCATCGCAACATCTCCCATCACTTTCAGCGTCTTCTTCGTTCCGCTTTGGGGAACGTAGAGAATGTCGTTCGGAGCGAGGCGCGTATCAGTGCTCTTTCCTCCGAGCACTTGCGCAATATCGACGGGAATTTCCCGCCGGGCCGTGTCGCTTGTCGATTGGCGGATAATCAGTCCGCGATGGGTGGCGGCAACGGAGGTGAAACCTTCCGCCAATGCAATAGCTTGCGCTACCGAAATGCCAGCGCTAGGATCTGACATGGCAAACCCACCGGGCTTTGTGACGGCACCCACCACATAAATGATTTCAGCCGATGAAACGCTGATCACATCTCCGCTCTGAACCTGCACATTGCCAGAAGAATCTTTGCCCTTGACAAGCCTGTTTAGATCAATGATTTCGACTGAGCCGACTGGGTTGCCAGATGCTTCCGCGCTCGCTGCTCCTCTGACGATCGTAACGATATTGCCTGAATTCGGGAGAGCGCCCCCTGCCAGCGAGAGAGCCTCGAGAACCGTCGTTCGTCTCTCGAGAGGGTAAACGGAAGGCTTGGCCACGGCACCAAGGACTGTGATCGTGCGGCCGTGATATTCCTCGACGTACACACCGACCTTGGGATCGCGCAGTTGTTTTGCGTCTATCAGGGCTTGGCGAATCGAGTGCGCGAGTTCAGTGGGCGTCTGCCCCTCCGCTTGTATGGCTTCCGGCAAGCCCGGGATCTCCATTGTCCCCGACTCACTGATCCGGAATTTTCCGCCAAACTCCGGGGCATCGACGTTTGTGACGGATATAACGTCGCCCGGCCCGATTTTGTATTCATCCAGTGATGCGGTGGAAACGGCGCTTATTCCAGCAGCAGGCCCATTCGCCTGCGCAGTGACTCGACCTGGCGTGCCGAGAATCAGCGCCAGAAAGCCCAAACAAGCACAGGATACTCGAACTGCGTTTCTTGACTCGTTTTCCATCTTGCTCCACTCCAGTTGTACTGCAACTATTCAGGGAACCCGAGACGCTTGCATATTGCGAAAGGCGTCACGTGTCGGCGGACCTAAATGAGACCAGAACCGCTGTTGCAATCGCGAAAGATTTAGGCGTGCGCGCTTCTCTTTTTTACCTCATCGTTCGGTGGTGGAGGCGGCTCGTCTTGCTTCTTCGAGTAGTAGGAGTGACTCCCATTCAACCCCCTGCTGAAACCATAGTTGTAATACTGATAATCCGGCGACGCGAGATCGATGCCGTTCACCACGACTCCAACCACAGGCGCACGCACTTCGTCAAGAAGTTGGACGCATCGCGCGAAAGCGCGCCTCGTAGTTGATCCGCACCGGCTCACCAGAACAACCACATCCACCAAGGAAGAAAGAACGCGAGCGTCCGAAAACGGGATCGCCGCCGGCGAGTCGATCACCACATACTCGAATCTGTCCCGCAGCGACGACATTAGACTCCTCATTTGTTCGGAAGCGATCATATCCGCCGGGAACGGCGGCAGAGGGCCGGATGGCAGCAAAGACAGGTTTGAAATCTGCAGATGGGAAACCAAAGCGCTGTCGAGAGAGGTGGAACCGGCGAGCACCCGGCTCAGTCCTGTTTGAGTATGAAGGCCAAATGCATCGGCGATCATCGGACGCCGCAGATCTCCGTCCACCAGACACACCTTCCCATGCTGGGAAAGCGCGGCCGCCAAATTGATGGCCACGGTCGTCTTGCCTTCGCCAGCCGATGACGACCCCACCAAAATCACGCGCGGTGGTCCCCCGGGCCGAGAGAGCATGAGAGCGGCACGCAGATCGAGAATGGACTCTGCCTCGGCGGAGTTTGGCTTTGCTAATAGGGGAATGGCAGATTTTTCGGAACTGCCAGCTGTCCCGACACGCAGGGTTCTCGTTCCGAGAACCCAGCTTCTCGCGGTCCCGTTGCGCCCGATGGCTGGAACCATGGCAAGAGAAGGAAGCCCGGTCCAATCCAGTATGTCATCGGGCGTTCGCACCGTGTTGTTAAAGCCCTCTTTGGCGAAAGCAAACACGAGAGCGAACATGCCGCTGACGATCGCGCCGATAGCGATAATCAGTCCGCGGTGAGGCCCTGTGGGCTTTTGCAAGACAGGCGCCAAATCCACCACTCGAATATTGCTCATCCTCAGCCCCGCAAAAATCCCCGCCTCCTTCAAACGCCCCCGCAGCGTGTTATAGAGCTCCGCATTTGCCAAGGCCTCGCTCTTGAGCAAGTGATACTCAACCATGTGGGAGCCTGCCTCTCCCATTTCAGCTTTGAGTTTCTCCCGTGTCTTCAACATCATTTCTTCCCGGGCGCGCGCTGCGGAGTAGGATGTGCGAATCCGGTTGACCATGTGTGTCCGCTCGGCTTCAACCTGTGCTCCCAATTCGTTCGATTCGTCCTGAAGTTTTTTTACGTTAGAGTTTTCATCACCGTAAGTGACTCGGGTTTGCGCAAGGCTGGCGCGCGAGTCCACATATTTCTCCATCAGGCTCTGGTAGAGCAGATCTTCGCGAAGTTGCGGAAGCGCATCCGATTGCCCTGTGTCGATCATCCGTACATAGGCCTCCGCTTGGATGCGGTCGGCCTGCGCTCCGGCAAGTTCGTGGTTGGTATCTGTCATGAGTTCTGCCAAAGGCACGTCTTTGTCATCAGCCTCCAAAAAGCCGAAACGCTTCTGATAATCCGCAACGGCTTGGTTCGAATCCTGCACCTTCTGCCGCAAATCATTGAGTTGGCCGGAGAGCCACTCGGAAGCCTGCATGGTGGTTGTGTAGCGGTTCTTGTAATTCTGATTCACAAACTCGGTAACCAGAGTGTTTGTAATCTGTTGAGCCAACTCCGGATCGCTGGCGGAAAAGTTCACTTCAACAACTCGCGTATTGCGAATCGTGCTGACGGAAAGCCGCCTTTGAAACGTTGCCAGGGCCGCCGACTCCAGCGGAGTGCGGTCCGCCAGATTGAGTTGTTCTTGCAGATAGGGATTGTCGCCCGCCGCCTCCGGTTCGCGCTTGGCCGCCTGGGCACCTTGCTGTCCGTATTTGGCCAAGAGCCTCTTCCCCACGAACTCACGAGTGCGGTCCAAATGCAGAATCCGGATCACGCTCATGGCCAGCGATTCACTCTGCAAGACTTGTGCCTGCGTCTCCACGTAGTTGTTGTCGTTCTCGTTTTCGTGCTCGATTTCGCGGAGTGCCGTAATGCCACTGTTGGGCGGGTCAATTTCCATGCGGGCTGTCGGCTGATAATCATCCTTCAGATGAAATGCATAAAGGGCAACACAAATGGTCGCAAACAGGACAAAAATTGCAGCAACTCGGAGGTTCTTTCGCAGGATGCGGACGGCCTGTTCCCAGGTGAAGACCGTGACAAACTGAGGTGCCCCAGACGGGGATGTTAGTGGAGCATCAATAATCTCCCTGGAATTTCCGCGGGGAACAATTCCGTAGTTTTGATCGATTCCCATAGATTCCAATCAACCATTCTCTGCTTCGCCGGGCTCCGGAGTCCCCCATGAAACCGGGCACCCTGACTAAGCAGTTTTCTTGGATTCCAGCATGCTGGATTCTTCCGAAACCGTCTTTGTCGGCAAGGGTTCAATCATCGCGAGATCCACTTCCACTGCAGCTGACTGCTTTAACAACTGGAGCGATAGCACGACCCGGTACTGATTCTTAGTACGAATCAGGATGCCCGCGATGCCAGCGAGCGGGCCGGCACGGACTCGAACACGATCTCCGTACTTGAGGAAAGGATGTGGCTCAAGACGTGCCGGACTTTCAAAGGCGATGCGAACACCTTCAACCTCCTGCTGCGGAATAGGTGTTGCATATCCGTGGTTTCCCACCAGCCAGCAAACTCCCGGCGTCCGCAGGATGTCCAGTCTCCGCTCAAGGTCCGTTCGGACAAATGTGTAACAAGGAAAGACCGGCAGTTGAACGATTTGTGTCCTGTCCTTCCAACGGTGCGCCACGCGATAAAGCGGCAAAAGGGTTTCAAATCCCTTGTTCGCCAAGATTTGGGTCGCGGACTTTTCATGCTGATGCCGCGTGTATAGGGCGTACCAATTCACCGCAAACTCACTCCCAGTAGTCTGGTCCTGCACGGCCAAGGCTCTCCCTCGCGTACATATAACCGTGCCTTCGGAGTCACAGAAACATCCGGGCAAACCACAACCACAATCTCTGTGAGAGGGCCTAATGAGAGTACGGTTTGCCTCTCAGCAGCCCCAATGGCTATTCACCAATGAGCGAACGACTTTTGCGCAGGCTCGAAGTTGCCTCACCGTCGCCGCTAGCATGATCGGGCGTCAGACTCACACCCTCTCCACGTTTCGGCTGAGTCCGGCCCTCCCCGGTCAGAACATGACGTGGGAACACGCAGCCTCGCTCCGAGATGCATCTCCCTGGAGACGGTGCGGTGTTTACACTTCTTGCTTACGCGGCGCTTGTTAGCGCCAGATGAAAGAACCGTGAAAACTGACGCAGACCGGGACCAACGCCTCCGAGACGAACCCTCGCACAGTCCATCCGCCGACGGCTGTTCATGCAATTGCGTGGAGTTGGCCGGGGAGAATTCACAGTAACCGACCTGGTCCCATGGCAAGCTACCCTTCTAGCTAACACCAATGTGAACTGTCTCTTACGTTCGCAATTGCCACGCGTGAAGCTTCGGAGCTAAAGGGCAGCCCTCCACCTCCGGGAGCCACCTTTCATCGCACTGTCGTGTGGCGCGTCCATCAAGAACCTCTTTGAGTCGTGCGAGCCGTCTACAAATTCCATTGGCAGAGAGCAGGAAGCCTACGCTCTCGATGTTGCTTATCAATTAAAGGTGCGTCACTCAAGACCATAAACAAAGAACAGCCCTGCTTCACCTCCCAGCAGATGGCTGCCATCATAATTAGCGCGGGAAAGCAGATGTGCCGCCTCTGCAACCATTTCTTCTTCAGCTGGGTGTGTTCGCCAGCATCATTCCGTCGTGGCCTCAGCTCTTGGGCACCGAGTCCATAGGGGCCAAAGCTCGGGCTGCGGTGACCGCGAACCAGCACACTCGCTGACGTTGTCGCCGGCTTTTGCCCTGTGGTAGAGTCCCTTGGTGATTTCAGTCGTCTCAAGCTGAAGGTTACTAATGCAAGCAGAGAACCAGGCCGAGACTCGGGGAAAGGCCAGCCTTTGGCCTCATAGGCGAGCTCCATGGTGGATCAAGGCGGGCGCACAAGCGGCCTTGTCGTTGTTGCCCTTCGGAGAAGCCCTGAACTACCGGCTCCAGATTTGGAACGGCTTCTGCTCGAATTTCGACAGGGACATCGACAGAAACATCCAGCATTTGTGCGCTCTCGTCCGGACAACGACTCGCTTGGGCCTCCAGCTTCAAGATGCCAACATACTTGAAGTTGGAACGGGATGGATTCCAACCCTGCCCATCGGCATGTACCTTCTCGGAGCAAAGCAGGTGCACACCTACGACCACGTTCGGCACCTGCGCACAGCAAACCTCGCGCGCCTGCTCGGCTTATATTCGAAACACCTGCCGGTGCTGGCCGAGGCCGCACATTCCGAGGTGGCCCCGCTCGAAGCAAAGCTGAGCGGACTCAAGGCCCGCCAGGGCGAATCCCTGGACCAGTGGTTGAATCCTGGCGGCATCCACTATTACGCGCCTGGAGACGCGTCCCAGACCGGACTGGCGGACAAGTCTCTTGACCTGTGCTTCTCGGTTGCCGTCCTCGGACATGTCTCAGTGCCAGGAATCAAGGCCATGCTTCACGAGGCTTATCGCACTCTCCGGGCGGGAGGTCTCACCTACCATGCAATCGGATTATTCGATCAGTACACGCATGTGGACCCGAACATCACGCGCGTGAATTTCCTAAAGTACAGCGATTTCACGTGGCGCATCCTTGGACAGAATCGCATCCAGTTTCAAAATCGTTTGCGCCAGAGTGAATTCCTTTTGCTTTTCCGGGAGGCAGGGTTCGAAATCGTGGATCTTCGTTCCGAGGTTGATCAGCGCAGCCTCGAAGCCTTGGAAACCATGCGCCTGAATCCGCAGTTCAATCGATTCGACAAGAAAGATCTGGCTACCACGGGGACCTTCATTACCGCAAGAAAGCCAATCCCCTCCCAAACTTAGCCCATTCTCCCCCTGAAACCTCCGTCGCTTGATAACCTACGCTCTCTCTCGCACATTTGAAGGGAGCAGGTCTGGTTGGCAAAACGAAGGGTCTGAGGAGGGCCCGGGAGTGGGCGATGGAGCCAACCAACCAGAGAGAAGCAGGCAAGGAAGCGGCGAAGCTGGGCCAGGTGACCCAGATCGATGTAGGGAAGATTCAAGCGCTTTGCGGTAAGCCAAACCTTGACGACTATCGCTGCGTCATCCAACGTGAAACCACAAAATCGGTGCAGACGTGGTCGCGTGCAACGAAGGCAACTTGTCGAATCTGCGAGCTGTCTAAGATTGATGACGAGAAAACCGTGCAAGGGGAAATGGAACCCCGGCAGCCCTTGCGAAGATCAGCGCTTGTGCTGGTGAGTGTAGCCGCCCAGAAGCGTCAATGAGCGTGCGGGCGGAGCGAGCGCCGATGCCGATCCACATCCATAAGAAGCCCGGGAGCAGTGCGTGATAGAACGTGGATTCGCCCATATTCATCAATAGCGCGAGGACGATCATTACAAAGCTTACACGCAACGCGAGAAATGTTGCCGGCAGCCGCTCTTCCAAGTGCGGGCCGGCTCGTTGGCCGGCCTGCAGCCCTTTCCATATAATGAATAATGGGAAGATGTAATAAGCGATGTATCCCAGGAAACCAATAATCCCGAAGCGCTTGAGGACGAGCAGGTATTCGGTGTCCCAATAGATTCCCGAAAAATAAATCTTTGCCGGACCATGGCCGAGAAGCGGCGACCGCTGAAAGTCACTGATAGCTTCCGGCCACAAGCTGTCTAGCCGCTCCCTGACGGAATTTGTTTGGACCGGGTTCCTCAATGATTGCAAACGCTCCGTGGCATATGGATTTGCCGTTGCGACTGTTTTAATCGTCCATGCGGCGATTGGCAAGGCCAAGAGAAGAAAGCCTAGCAGGGCGGCGCGGCGGCGGCCGGAATGCGAAGGGAAAGCAAGCATCATCGCGATACCACAGCTCGCCGTCAGCAGGCCATAGCGCGACGCCGTCATCACAAGCGTCACCAGGCAGGAAAATGCCACGAAGGCGTTCCAGGCGCGGTTCCCCACTCGAAATAGAGCAGCCATCGCGAATGCAACGATCGACCAGCTCATCAATTGGCCAAGTACATTCGGATTCCCCATCGTCGAATAGACACGGCTAGTGTATTGCAGCGCACGGTCGACGTGTTCGCCGGCCGAATAGTAAGGGTTTAGCGCGTTCGCAATGGACAAGTTCCCATATTGGCCCCACGCGTAGAAGCAAACGAACAGAATGGCGAGCGCGAAGAAATTCAACAGCCGAAGGAGCGAAGACTCCGATAGCTCGGCCTCATACGCCAGCGTGAAGAACACGACGGGGAGCCAAGCCTTGGGGATCTCGTAAAAGTCACGCGGAATCACGGAACGGTGAAGGATGTCGGCGCCGTACCACGTTGACAGAAGCACGCAGAGGCTGTAGACCGCCCCCACAACGAACATCCCGTTGAAACGAATCAGGCGTGCGCGCCCTGCGAGTAACATCAATACATAGATGAGAAGGATCATTGGAAGCAAGACTTGCTCCACTTTCAGATAGGGCAGGTCTTGGCTAAGGCTGAACGCGGGAACGGTGATAGAAACGCAAATCATCGTGATGACGCAAATTTGCGCCATCACCTGGCTGAACGAGGATTGGGGCTGCAAAGAGTTGCGCCCGAACGTTCGCAATTTCGTTACCTGCATCGAATCATAGGCCATGGAGCACTTCTTCGAGCTAGAGGATCAATTTGCGATACCGCTGTTCGCTGAAACAGCGGACTGTAGCCACTGCTGGCAACGAAGCCACGCCTGCGGGTAGTGCGCTAGCTCAGCCCAGGAAGGCACAAGCAGATACCTCCAGCTCACCTTTAACTCGTGTTTCAGCACGATTGCGGTCAGTGCAGCATCCAGGAAATATGCTGCGGACGAGGCTAGTGCGGCTCCGCGAATCCCCATGCGCGGGACTAGCGCGAAATCTAGAACTACCGTCGCCACAAGAGCTACAAACGCGAAGATCGAGTTGTAACCCGGCTTGCCTCGGGCTGTGAGGTCGACGGCCATCACCTTTCCGAGGGCGAGAGCCATGGTCCCTGGCAAGATCCACCAGATCACTGGGACGCTGGGCCCGAATCGCGCGCCGAAAACCATGGGAATCACGATCGGGCTGAGAAGCGCCGCAGCTAGGCCCGAGACACAAACGATAGCGAAAACCTGGCGCGTTACGAGGCAAGTAAACTCGGTGGCCCCTTCACCGATGGTGCGAGCCGTGCGAGGCAAAAGTGCCACGGCAGTTGCATGGGGTATCAGCCACAGCGATTCCGAGACGACTACGCCAACAGCATACAATCCCACCTGGGCGGGATCGAGAAAGTAATTCACAACGAATACGTCGAGCCGATAGCTGAAGAAGGCGGCCAGGTTGCCGAGCTGACCGCGAAGCCCCAGGCTCAACGCGGCGCCGAGCCTGTTGCGAGCGGAACCGAGGTTCCCTATGCCTCGAAGAGAATCCCTGAGAAACATGGCGGCGGCGACTGACGCGACAGCGAAACCGAACAGGCCTCCCAGGATCGCCATCTCAGGCGTTTTGCCAACCAACAACGCTAACGATACGACACCGATGAGTCCTGCCACCTGATTGGCCAGTGAAGCGATGGCCCGCTGACGGAAGCGTTCCAGGCCCGCAAGCATCGACAGGAGATAGACGAAGACAATGCTGACGGGTATGTTAACGAGAACGAGAGCAGCCAGGGGCGAAGTTACGCCCCGAAGGAATTCGGGATGCCACTGCCAATAAACCGTCGCCCAAAGTGAGGCAGTGACCGCACAGCCAATTGCACCCCAGAACAGAACAGCAGGCAGCCATTCGGAAAACTTTCTCCTGGATTCCGCCGTCCAGATCGTTATGGGAATTTCTCCTCCCACCCCCCCAACAAGGACGCACAGCGCGATTGCCATCTTGCACAGGCTGATTTGCCCCCGCCCGGCAGGGCCCAATAACCGCGCGTAGCAGATTTCAAGTCCCAACCCGACTACGGCGCATAGCACCTGGCCGCCGAAGACGGTTGCCAGATTTGAGGTGAAGCGTGGACGCACACTCTTGCCGGTCACAGAGTTGTGCGGGGCCGGAAGCACCCTGGCGTCTGCTTTGAGCAAGTTCATCACTTCAGGGTCTTTTGCAAGCGGGCAAGGTTCGTTTGCCAGAGGATCGCCTCCTTGTAGAGTCTGCAGCCCTCTCAGCCGCCGGATTTCCGAGAACAGGAACCAAGCGAATAAGGTTCGCGCGGTCTATAAGCGTGGCAATCCGAGGTTCTCAACCATCGTGGGGCTGCACACACGTCCCGCCCGGCTCCAGAGCCTATGACGTGAATACGCGAGGCTTGTTATTGCCAGATGACAAACCGATGAAAAACAGTCGACGTGGATAACTCGCGAGCAATCTCAAGAGAATTCCAGCAGAGATGCGTTTATGCATATTGACCGAAAACCTCAGCCATTCTACTCTTGACTCTGGTTCATCCGAAATCGAGAAAGAAGCTAAGAGACGTGCCCAGGGCGTTCGAAGAAGTGTTCAGCTCCACAGCAGACTCCGCCCAATGGGGGGAGGCTGCCGGATTTCACGTGCTTGTGATCCCCTATTCTTACCCGGCAAGACATGGACCCATGAACGGCATCTTCATTCAAGACCAAGTGCGCGCACTTCGCAAGTGCAGGCTGAGGGTGGGGGTCATATATCCTGAGCTCAGAAGCCTGCGAACGATCTTGAAGGGCACTCTACTTGGCACCCGGTTTCAGACTGCGAGCTTTGAAGAACAAGGCGGGCCCGCGCTTCGTGTCCACGGTTGGAATCTCCCGGGGGCGAGGGTGGCCGGCGCCTTGTGGGTGCACTTGGCACGACGGCTCGTGCAAACATATATTGATCGCTTTGGCGTTCCCGACGTATGCCATGCACACAATGCGCTCTGGGCAGGTTTGGCAGCCAGAGAAGCAAAACGTCAATGGAGGATTCCCTATGTGCTGACGGAGCATTCGTCATTATGGTTATCTTCTGGGTACGTGCGAGGCTTGATCTCAGCGAAGGACCATGCTCCCGCGCGTGAAGCGTTTTCTGAAGCCGCTGCAGTAATTGCCGTAAGCGATGCATTGAAACAGAGGCTTTTGCCACATTCATCCGGAAGGGAAATCGTTGTCATTCCAAACATGGTGGATACGGACTTTTTTTCATTGCCAGCGTGCAGAAGGTTAGAGATTCCGTTTCGGTTCCTAGCCATCGCGAATCTGAAGCCCGATAAAGGCATTGATCTGCTGCTGCGTGCGTTTGCAGAGGCGTTCGGCTCAAATACCAGTGCTCTGCTCAAGATCGGCGGGGACGGACCGGAACGTCCGTCACTGGAGAGACTCTCCCGGAAACTCGGGATTGAAGATCGCGTCCGTTTTCTTGGTGCACTTTCGCGCGTTCAAGTTCGAGACGAAATGTGGCGAGCCACCGCATTCGTTCATCCAAGCCATGTTGAGACGTTCGGAATTGTTCTGATCGAAGCAATGGCCACGGGCCTACCTGTGATTGCGACACGATCTGGAGGGCCGGACACAATAGTAACGCGGGATGTAGGGCATCTTATTCCAAAGGGAGCGGTTTCTCCGCTGGCGGAGGCCATGAGGGACATGTTTCGGTTTCGTTCGAGGTTTGACGAAGAGCGAATCCGTTCATATGCCGCCGGGAGGTTTGCAACCGAAGAGGTCTCGCGACAATTGGTAACAGTCTTGAACGCAGCCCTGAGACCACAAGCCAACAACAAACATTGAAGGTTTGCTGGTTGGGAACTTCATCAAAGCTCTTGATGCTTTGTGCCCTTCGAGACGTCTTCAGCGCTGCGGTCCCGCAGGAGCGATCGAACCGAGTCTCCACAATTCATCAGCGCATCAACTACGGAGAGGCCCCCGGGAAATGCACCGCCGAGCTGTCTGTAAAGTTTAGGCTGGAAATCTGAATAGTGGACACGAATTTCGGGGGAAACGAATCGCCTGTCCTGTTGATCTTTTGCGAGCCCGCCGCTGGCCAGAGAATCATTGGCCTTCAGTTCCCTGCAAATGTTCACCAGCAATCGAGTCGACTCTCCAGCGCGTGCGGGTCTTGGGCGCGAATGAGGCTCGGAGTAAATCCTAGATAGGAAGAAATGGCTCGAATTATGGCGTTGTTGAAATCTGCGGGGGATGGTTCGGCGTCCATATCGGCATATTCGTTTTCCAACAAGATGGACACTTCGTCAAAGTGAGGGGCGCAGCGGCAGTATGTGTCCAAAGCACGGTGATGTTTATGTCTCCAATCGATTTCGGAAACCGCCTGCACCGCAAGGATCTTCTGCCCAAACTTTCTACTGGTCAAGACAAGGTGAGCCGCTCGCTGCCTAATTGGGTCTTAATACGATTTCGATTGATCAAGCTTTTCTTTGTGTATTGAATGCCCTATAGAAATACGAGTGCGTCACTGTGGCGAGGTCGCGGAACTACCCGAGCCAGGAAAGAAAGTTGGGCTGGCGAATCGCAACGATCATATCGGGAGAGACTCAGACCACGCCACGCCTGGGATGCTTAACAACGACATGCATGCCTTCCCCACACTCAGCGCCGCGTTGTAGGGATCGAAGGCCGGAACGCATGTCATCGAAATGCGACAGGATGTTGGATTCTCAGGTCGCGCACGCCTGCTTGAAGCGATGGGACAATCTACTACTTGTTTAACCCTTTCTCGGAAATAGTTGTTTCCCACTTCGGAGACCTTCTCGCAAAAATATCCGTTGGAGTGCGGCACCTGTGCACCTTCTCGTTCCGAATCGCGAATTTGTCCACGCCGATTTCTTCCTTGGTGGTCCAAGGCGGGCATACGAGAAGCACTTGAGGCTGACAAAATGTTAACACGGCAGGTCGATTCGGGTGTCAGCTTTCAGGACCCAGCGAATGGATTCGAACACCTCCGCGTACTTGACGCCGATTTGCGTACCTCGCGTGACAGCCAGGCTCTTCACGAATTCCGCGGAGGCATAGGGACGCTCTTGCTGAGAACGGTAGCAGTGAAGTGCTTCGATCTTCTTATTGATATGATGGTCTTCCAGACAAACAAAAAAATTTGTGCGGAACGTTAAGTTATTCCATGGAAGCTCATAGCCCAGCATCGAAGTTGTCTTGAAAGCCCGGAAGCCTTCCTGGGACACGATCTGGTGATCCTGGTGAGTGTCGTTGGTCGAAGGAAGCAAGACGAGGTCAGGTTTGATTTCCTTTTTCATCAGAATCATTTCTTCGAGGATCTGCTGGCGGAATTGAGGAAAGTCACGAGTTGGATAGTCAAATAACCGCACATCTTGTGTGTGAATTCCAAGAACCTTGGTCGCATCCTTGACTTCTTCCCGGAGTGTATCAGGAGGCCACGCTTCAGGCAGGGAATTCTCTGCGGCGGAGAATGCCACATAAGTTATAAGATCACCCTCGGCAACCAGCCTGCAAATGGTTCCTCCGCAACCAAACTCACCATCGTCGGTGTGGGGTGCGAGAACGAGAATCCGTCGTTTTGTCATTGCAGCCCTTCTCCTGTTGTCAATCGCAGAATCTCGAATGCGCGCAGTGGCAGCCGGCCATTTCAATCTTGCGGTACAGTCCGATCAGCCGCTCTGCCTGGCTGCTCCATTGGTATTTCTTGGGCGCCGCAAAGTCGCGTTGCCGCATTTCTTTAAGCTTCGCCGGATCCTGCCGCAGCTTGACGGTGTCCGCCGGACTGCATCTGGCGAGCGGAGGCGCACTACAATTCGTCAGCTTGCTTCCACGGTGATTTTCCGCGCTATGGAAAAATCGCAGCCGACCACGGGGAACCCCAACGCCATGCAATTGACCATCTTTGTTAGCAGCGCGTCAGTCCTCATGTGAAAGAGATCCAAAACGAGTCCGAGCTTCTCAGCGCGCGATTAATGGCATGGCTTCCAGTTGCGGCACCAGCCAAACACCTCACACGATTCGGGGGCATTTCAAACTCCGATCAGCCGCAGCCGCCCCCTCCAGCATTTCTGGTCCTCATGCCGGAGGCAAAAAGGAGCAGGAGTATACCTTCGTCTCGCGGCAATATCAATAGCGCGTAACGCCGTGTAGGGTTCTAAATCTGTGTTGAAGGCACCAGCGAAGGAATAGTCATGCGAACTGATTTCAGCGGTCTTGCCCGCACTATCGCGGAAGAGTACGAGGGCAATCGAAGATATGAAATCTACCCTTCAAGAAATGCTGTTGTGGGCTAAATGGGAATTTGGACTACATTTTGAACCTGAGATGATATAGAGGAAGGTTTTCGCCAGCCAGGTCGCGGTATGTTTTGATGTCCAACCGGATTTGCTTCATCCTGCTTCCTAGCGAAATGGCGAGAACGCTTTCCGATGCCTCGCGAACCTTCTGTAAATCGGGAAGTACGCGCCGCCATGCAATCTGCACGCGTAGGTCCCACGGGCCCGGCGTCCACTCCGAGCCAGTTTTCATCGCGTTTTCATCTGGCCTTAACAACTGCCGCGTAAGCAGGATGTGCAGAGGGTTGTCTCCGGCATAGGGAGAGGTTTTCTGCGTGCCGAGCGTATGAACCTGAGTAGCGGCTGAGACAGAAGACGTGATTGCAGGCTGAAGCACGGGAGGATAGGTCCACGCCTATGTCGCCCCGTCCTCGGCGATGATTCTACAGGTGCAGTTTGCGGCCGTGGAGAGTTCTGGCTCCAGGGCAGAAGTCGGCTAAAGAACCAGCTATCGACCCGTAGCGTTTGCGCTTACGGGAGGGGCTTACCCCAAAACGGATGTAAGTCAGAGGGCGGAGCTTTATAGCGAAAAGACTTGACAGGTGAGATGCATCCTTAAAGGCGTATGCCTTGTTCTTGGATGTCGCTCTGCTCGGCGTTGTCGTCGCTGTTGGGAGACAGTCCCCGGCCACCTTCGCGATGGTTACCTCGGGCTACACGGCCCTTGCGCTCGCGTCGGCGCACCTCGTATTCCACTCGGCCACAAATTCAAGCTCTCCTGGACCTGTCTGCTGATTGCTCCGTGTTCAGCCGCTTCGCGAGCAGGGAAAATGCAGCTACGCCATATACGTTCTTCACTATCCCATCGTAAAAGTCTTGCTTGCAGGAGCGAATCGTATCATACCCACCGCAGCGACATGGTCGGCGTGATTGTTTTCATATTGATCGCTGTCTTGGGGTTTGCCGCATCAAATGCCGTCGCCCTTCTATTTTGGAACCTGCTCGAAAAGTATTTTTTGGGTTTGAAAGAGTACGTTTCGCTACGAACCTCGCAGGCTGCTTCTGGCGATGACCGCGGAAGGCTACTCAAGCGCGCTACTGAGTGAAAAATCATAAGTTGGATTCGCGCTTTGCGAGTTCCCATGCCCTGAATTTGCGTATCCGTTGAGGATAGGTGGAGGGAGACCATGAGCGAAAGAAAGATGCCAATGATAGGTGTCGCTGGCTGTGGATACTGGGGACGAAACCTGGTGCGAAATTTCCATGAGCTAGGGAGCTTGGGCGCGATCTGTGACGTCCAAGACTCGCGCCTGGATGAGATGCGCGAAAGCTTTCCCGTCTATGCGACTCAGAATTTTGACAACATGATCTCGATGGACGAAATCCAGGCTGTCGTGATTGCGGCGCCTGCCGGGGACCATTTTGGGCTGGCGAAGCAAGCGCTCCTTGCCGGGAAGGACGTGTTGGTCGAAAAGCCGCTAGCCCTTCGTCTTGAAGATGGCGAGGAACTTGTCGCGCTGGCACGGGAGCGCTCGCGCATCTTGATGGTGGGGCATCTGCTTCACTACCACCCCGCAGTTGTGGAATTACGCCGGCTCCTTCACGCAGGCGACCTGGGCAAGGTCGAATATATAGCCTCCTCGCGCCTGAACCTGGGCAAGTTGCGCACGGAGGAAGATATCCTTTGGAGCTTTGCGCCGCACGATATTTCCGCGATTCTGTATCTTCTTAACGAATCTCCGACGCGCGTGGCCGCGCAGGGCGCGAGCCATCTGAACCATCAGATCGCAGACGTTACGCTGACGATCCTGGATTTTGCCAGCGGTGTCAAAGCGCACGTCTATGTAAGTTGGCTCCATCCGTTCAAAGAACAAAAGATGGTCATCGTCGGCGATCGCAAGATGGCGGTGTTTGATGACACACAGGCCGAGCGGAAACTGGTCCTCTACTCGCACCGAGTCGATTGGTTGAACCGTGTTCCGGTCGCGAGGAAAGCAGAAGGGGAGACTGTACCACTTGCGAAGGATGAGCCGCTACGGCTCGAGTGCCTCCATTTTCTGGAATGCGTCCGCGACCGGAAGACACCCCGAACAGATGGAGAAAATGGCCTGCGCGTGCTCAGGATTCTTCATGCAGCGGGTGAATCGATTCGCGATCATGGGCAGCCCGTCTCGGTCAGAAGGAATGCTGCGCCACGCTACTTCGTCCATTCTTCCGCCATCGTAGACGAGCCTTGCGAAATCGGGGATCGCACAAAGATCTGGCATTTCTCGCACGTCATGGCGGATTGCCAGATCGGCAGGAACTGCATTTTGGGACAGAACGTCCACGTGGCTTCCAGGGTGCGTATTGGGGATAACGTCAAGATTCAAAACAATGTTTCCTTGTATACCGGGGTCGAACTTGAAGATGACGTGTTCTGCGGCCCCTCGATGGTTTTCACAAACGTGATCACGCCCCGGAGCCACGTGAATCGGAAGTCGGAATATCAACGGACCCTCGTGAAGCGGGGGGCTTCGTTCGGGGCCAACTCGACCATCGTCTGCGGCGTTACCATTGGTCGGTACGCGTTTGTCGCTGCCGGCGCTGTAGTCACTCGGGACGTTCCCGACCATGCATTAGTCCTCGGAGTACCCGCGCGTCAGGTGGGCTGGGTCTGCTGCTGTGGCGTTCGCCTCGACACCTCGTCCGAAGTGGGACTGTGTCCGGCGTGCGGTGCAACGTATTCACTGAATCAAGGCGTGCTGAAGCAGATCGCTGCGCCTCCGACACAACTGCTTACTCCCGCCCCGCGCGCGTTCGCGGCGGCTCCTGGGCAAGACTAGAAACCAAATCCTGCCCGCGACATGTCAGGACGCAGGCAGGCTTTGTTCGGAGAGCACAGTATGGGCAATGCAATGAATCTATTGCAAACCAAATCGTAAGGCATCCGAAAAACAACTCATTCTGCGAAACGCTTTAGAACGTTGTGGCACAAAGGAGAATAATGGGCAGACCAGATTTATTCCCCATTTACCTGTCCGAACTCGAGCAGGCGAAGTACCAGCTCGATCAAGCCCAAAAATCCTCGAACGCCGCCGAAGACCCGATTGAAAGATTCAGGTGGTCGCTGGATATCGAAATACGAAAAGCTTTGATCCGATTGTACGATGGGCTAATCAAGCTCGTGCACGAACCAGAGTGACTTCCTGATCGTGTGTTTGGAACTCACAGATGATTCTTATGGGTGTTCAGCGCGGAACTGGCTGGCCGCTGCAGTGCTTCCAGTCTGAAGCTCGACCGTTCCCAAAGAATCATGGCGTCACAGTTTGCCGACAAGACCATGATGGCAAGAAACCACAACCCGCGGAATAACTCGTTGCGGCAACTCCTGGCCGTTATGTTTTTCGCCGTACTGTACGCGGTAGCTCTCTTGGCAAACTCGAGCGGGAACCCAGTATTCAAGAGTTTAGCAACCAGCCCACGATTCGTAGCCGTCTCGCGGCAAGCAAGCGAAAACAACGGCACGCCTTCGGCGGCCCCCTCTAAGAACCTAATGGGCGATCATTACTTGATGCTCGTCACCAGAACGATTGCCTCGATGACGAGAACGGAAGAAATAGCCCAATTCAATCAATCCCCATACGACGGGTTGGCGGTTATGTTCACGCATGCCTACGATACGTCGCGGCCTCTTTCGGCCGCGGAAATCGACGCCCAAATCGCCACGTGGAGGAAAGTGACCACGAAAGACCTGTGGCCCTGGCTCTATCTGAATCGCATGATCGGGGTCGACGACAGTCAAAATGATTACCACACAAAAAATGACGTGTATTTCCACAGGATTAAAGGAATCGACCTTGACGACAAAGCAGGCGCGCGGAATGATTTTCTTCAGATCTGGGGAAACTCCCTTCGGGCGGCGAGAGATTCCAAAGTGCCAGGGATTGTTTGCGACCTTGAGTTTTACAACTACTACCGGGAATACGATGCTACTGAGATCGCGAGGCTGACAGGAAAGAAACCTGAAGAAGCTGTGGAACTGCTTGAGCAGCTCGGCACCCGGATGGCTGACATCGCCGCAGCGCAATATCCTGATGCGATGATCTGGTTCTTTTTCACGGGCCTTGGCGATCCGGGATACAAGGTCATCGAGAAACAGCCGTACTACCTATCGTCTGCCTACATCGCGATGGGCTTGCTCGACGAGATCAAGAAGCAGCATTTTCACCTGCGAGTATTGGACGGCGGCGAGGTCGGTCTGGGTTATTGCCATCCTTCTGTGCAACAATTTCAAGATCAGATCTGGCGGCGGGCGGACAGTTTTAGGCCCCAGCTTCAGAAATATGCCGGCATCTTGGAAGTTGGCGGGACGATGACGCTGTGGAGCGATCTTGGCGCAAAAGAGGGATGGCTGAAGGAAGGCGATTGTGGAACATCTTCGGCTCGCAACCTCGAGGAACTTCAACCCTACTTGGAACTCATCCTCAAGTCGTACCGGTACAACTGGATATACGGATCAACTTCCGGGGGCTATTACGCGTTCCAGCCTTTGGTAGCGCCCCGTTTTGACGCCATGATCGCCAGAGCCAAGGCACATGCGACAGCAACTTTGGCGCAGTAGCTTAACCATCGTCGACTCCAAAAGCGCTGGAGCATAGCGAGGATGACCGTCTTTTCGCCTCTTCTGGAGTCGCTTGGCACACCGAATTTCGGAACCGCCCCGTCAGGTCCGTTGCCGCCCGTTTCTGCCGGCACTGTTGGAACGTGCATCTTGTCGAAACCAGTAAGAGTGGTTCACATGACGTCTGTTCACAACGCTAGGGACCCGCGCATCTTTCAAAGGGAATGCCGCGCACTAGTGCAAGCCGGCTATGACGTCACATACATTGGCCCGCATTCCGAGGACGCGGTAATGGATCAGGTGAGAATCAAATCAATTTCGCGAGAGCGAACGAGATTCGCGCGGATGACTCGGATCCCATGGCATATCTACCTTGAATCATTGAAGCAAGATGCGGACATATATCACTTTCACGATCCGGAATTGATTCCTGTGGGGCTCCTTCTGCGAGCACACGGGAAGGACGTGATTTACGACCTTCATGAAGACTACCCGAAAGACATTCTTGGAAAGAAATACCTGCCGGCATGGAGCCGACCGAAGATTGCCTGGTTGATGAGACAGGTCGAGCGAGCTTCCTGCATCCATTTTTCTGCACTGGTGACCGCAACGCCACCGATCGCGGAGCGCTTCCGAAAGACCAACAGCCGGACGGTAGTCGTACACAACTACCCGTGCCCGAACGAAGTATTCCCGGAGTCTTCGTGTATCTCGTGGGAGACGCGGAAGCAGGCTGTGGCCTACGTGGGAGGTATCAGTGGTCAGCGCGGCATTCGCGAAATGATCGCGGCGATCGGATCGCTCCCTCCGTCCTTGGCAGCTTCCCTCGAACTCGCGGGACCAGCGCCTGTTCATCTCCATTTGGAAGAGCTGTACAGGTTTCCCGGCTGGGAGCGCGTTCATTACCACGGACTCTTGGACCAGCCCGGTATTTTCCGTCTGTTGCGAAACGTGCGTGCTGGGCTTGTCGTCCTCCACCCGGACCCTGGCTACTTGGAGTCGTTGCCCCTGAAAATGTTCGAATATATGGCTGCCGGAATCCCCGTCATTGCATCGGATTTCCCGTTGTGGCGAAGGATCATCGAAGGCGCGGGTTGCGGGATCTTGGTTGACCCGCTCGACCCGAGCGCAATCGCACGCGCAATGGAATACGTCCTGAAGCACGCGACCGAGGCAGAAGCGATGGGGCGGCGGGGGCGGGATGCCGTACAAGAACTCTACAATTGGAGCACAGAAGCAGAGAAACTTCTGAATCTTTACCATGGATTGGCAAATCCCGGGTGTGCCTCCTAGCAGTCATCTTTCCCCTCTGAGACATCGATTCTGAGATCTTTCGACGGCCTCAATTCGTGAAGGGGCTTCGGTGCAACGAATAGAGAGAGGACGGCCTCCCAGAAAGCCGATCTTACGGAGCATTCGCACATGAGGTTTTTGATTCTCACACAGTTTTACGCTCCGGAAATCGGAGCTTCACAAACGCGGTTGCATTCTGTAGCGACAGAACTACTGCGCATGGGCCACGAAGTGGAAATCGTCACGGGGCTCCCGAATTACCCGGTGGGGGAAATCCTTTCAGGATATGAGCGGTGCTTCTATCGCCGGGAAGTCCGAGATGGCGTCATTGTCCACCGGGTCTGGCTTTATCCAGCGCTGGGCAGCGGAATCAAGCGCATATTGAATTATACCTCGTTCACTTTGACCTCGTTGTTCGGACTGCTTCGGGCGGAGAAACCCGATTACATTTTTGTCGAGTCGCCGCCACTCACTCTCAGCGTCCCTGCGTACATTGCCGGAGCTTTCTGGGGTGTGCCATTCATTTTCAACGTGTCGGACCTTTGGCCCGATGCGATCATCGACGGAAGATTTCTGAAGAATGGCTTTTTGCTTCGATGCCTGACCGCGCTTGAGCGCTGGAGCTACCGGGAAGCTGCATACGTGAACGCCGTAACCGAAGGAATTCGCCAATCACTGCTCACAAGAAAATCGGTGCCAGCAGGAAAGATTCTGTTCCTCCCCAACGGAGTGGATACGATTCGATTTCAGCCGCGCCCTTCGGACGCCAGCCTGAAGAAGCAACTAGGCCTCGAAGGTAAGAGAATCATCCTTTGGCCTGGCACGCTTGGCTACCATAGTGCGATCGAGTCCGTGCTGCAATCCGCAAAGTTGTTGGAAGGCCAGCCCGAGATTCACTTCCTATTCCTTGGTGACGGCTCCGCGAGGGCTGGCTTGGAACGGCTTCGCGACCAGATGGGACTTCGCAATGTGACTTTTCATAATCCCGTTCCACTCGAACAAGTGCCGCTCTATATTTCGATCGGGGAGATCGGGCTCGCATCCCTCAGTTGCCTTCCTCTCTGGGAAGCCACGCGTCCTGCGAAGCTCTTCCCAATCCTGGCATCCGGTAAGCCGGTGATCTTTGCGGGAGTGGGCGAGGCAGCTCGACTCGTGCGCCAGGCAGGAGCCGGCCTCGTGGTTCCTCCGGAAAATCCAAGGGCTCTGGCAGACGCCGTCATGGAGCTTCTCGGAAGTCCTGAGGCGAGTGAAGAGTTAGGAAGAAACGGCCGCCGCTTTGTTGAATCACATTTTCAGTGGTCGCAATTGGTCGGCAGTTGGGTCGCTCGACTGGAACAGCTGCATGTGGAAGCGGCACTCACGAGCGGTGTCACCGGAAGCTAATGTACTGAGTGTAATGCGTTTGCATTTGACGATCGTGCTCAGCATGCGCTCAACCGGAGCACTCCAGCTGGCTGCTTGGGGTTTCTGGTTGTGATTTTCAATCGACTATCTGATGGTTCCCACCAATTCCCGGACGGCGTGAAAGCTGCCACGTCAGATGCGTTACTGGGTCAGGTCACTAAACTAGCGTCCGACTAGGTTCAGCCAAAGGCTGGGAGTCGGGTGAATTGCAAATGGAAGCGCACATGACATTTCAGCCGGGTGGGTGCAGTGAATACTGATAGCTTTGAGGCTGTATGGGGAAGTCCTGCAGACGCTCAATCCATTCTGAATCTGATAAATCTTGTCCAACCGCAGGTGCCATGGAGTCTCTCTCATTTTCAGTGGCAGTTTCGTGATTCTCCATATGGCCCTGCAAAGTTATATTTAGTAAAAAAATTAAATGGTCAGGTGGTGTCTTTGTACGCAGCAATAGCCCAAAGGATCGCAATAAACGGAAAGAGTTTTCAAGCTCGAATGGTTCAAGACGTCATGACTCATCCTGATTATCGAGGAAGAGGGTTTCTGCACGACCTGGGGCGCCGTTGTCTGGACGATATTAGGTCGACAGGAGAAATTGGCTATACCTTTCCAAATGAAAGGTCGGAGAAAAGCTTTCGTCGAAATGGCTGGAAGGAACTTTGTCCAATTCCGACAAGAATTAAGCTTCTTGATAAAGAAAGAAGTTCTGATGTCAAAAATGAAGTAGAGGTCCTTCCTCTGAAAGGCCCCTTCGGCAATTCACTGGCTGAAATATGGAAACTGAGTAATTTACAGATCGGTGTAGATCGAAATACTGATTTTCTTAACTGGCGATACAGTAAGCCGAATATAGAATATAGAAAATTCATTATTAATTCTGGCGAGGGTTTGTTGATACTTAAGTTTTATTCAAGTAGTAACGAAAAAAGCCTTCATATTTGCGATCTCTTTGTTAAAGAGAATTGCCAAGGCATCATCCCTTCTATCCTTAGTTTCTGTGAGGACTTGGGACGCACAGAAAAGGCCAACTTCCTAACGGCTTGGCTTCCCGAAAAACATCCATATGCGGATCCCTTTAATGCCGTTGGTCTGAAGATTCAGAATAGTTCCAGTCGATTCTTTTTTGTGTATCCGACAACAGAATCCATTGGACTCATTCAGGACCCCACCCTCTGGCACCTATCGCATGGAGATAGTGATGTCTACTAGTTGGAGCAGATGGGAGATGAGATGGATGCCCTGATTCTTGTTGCTCATGCAGATGATGAGACTCTAGGCGCTGGGGGCACAATTCAGAAGCTTGTAAAGCATGGTTGGAAAGTGGATGTGGTCATACTTTCGAATGGCGTTTTGGATGCGAGAGGAAAGGTCGAAGATAACCGTCCAGGCGCTATTGCGGCTTGCAACCTGTTGGGTATTGGAGAACCGAAGCTAATGGGTTTTGCAGATCAAAGATTTGACGGGATACCGATGTCAGATTTGGCTAACTCGGTGATGGGTTTGGGGTTGCAACCAGATCTTATAATTACTCATTCAGACAGAGATCTCAATCTCGACCATAGGTTGACATGTGAAGTCGCAAAAATTGTCGGCCGCCCCAAGAAAAAGCCAATTTCCATTTTGGCCTGTGAAATTCCAAATACAAGTTTTTGGAACGGAGAAGCATTTGCTGCGAACTTTTATGTCGACATAACTCAGGAAATTGACATTAAGGTTGAAGCATTTGCTAAATACGAAAATGAGCTTCGGCCTTTTCCCCATCCCTGGTCAAAGAGAGGTTTAAAGCTGTTGGCAGAATACCACGGCATGCAGTCAGGCTTTTCTTGCGCCGAAGCTTTTTACGTTATACGAGCATACGAAGGGCGGCTTCCCTAAGCGTTCAATAGCAGATGTTTAGAAACTGTGATTCTACAGGCGTCCCTAAAGGATTGAAAAATGTCAGCAACAGCAACGTCTTTCGTGCCTTTTCATCAGGCCTTGATAGAAGAAGAAGAAATTAGCGCAGTTCTCGACGTGCTCCGCAGCGGGTGGCTGACGACGGGCCCGCGAGTGCGAGAGTTTGAAGCAGCTTTTGCGCATTTCACCGGCGCCCGGTACGCCGTCGCTCTCAATTCGTGCACTGCGGCTCTCCACCTGGCCCTTGCGGCCGTCGGCATCAGCGAAGGTGAGGAAGTGATTTTGCCCACGATGACATTCGCGTCCACGGGGGAAGTCGTACTCTATTTCAAGGCCCGCCCTGTGCTCGTGGATTGCAAGCAAGGATCGTTTCACGCGGATCCCGACCAAATTGCACGCTCTATCACGAGCCGTACGCGGGCCATTATCCCCGTGCACTACGGAGGGTACGCCCGCGATATGGATGCGATTCTAGATGTCGCCCGCGAGCATGGTCTGAAAGTGATTGAGGATGCAGCACACGCGCTGCCGTCACGCTACCGCGGCGCGACAATTGGGACGCTCGGAGACATCACTTGCTTTTCGTTTTATGCCACGAAGACCCTGACGACTGGAGAGGGTGGGATGGTGACGACCGGGAATCAGGAATATGCTGACCGGATTCGTATGCTGAGCCTCCATGGCGCCAGTCGTGATGCATGGAAGCGATACACGAGCGAGGGCTCGTGGCGTTACGAGGTCCTCGAAATGGGCTATAAGTACAACCTCACGGACCTTCAGGCGGCACTCGGCCTCGCGCAGCTTGCGAAGTGTGAGGCGATGCGCGCGCGCCGAGCGGTGCTGGCGGAGCGTTACGACCAGGGGTTAGCCGGGCTCGACGCATTTGATGTCGTCCCCGTACCGCAAGACGTAGAGCACGCCTGGTACCTTTACGTATTGCTGGTGAACCCTTCTGCGCTGCGGATTGACCGCTCTCGTGTGATTGAAGAGCTAAAGAGCCGCGGCATAGGAACCTCCGTGCATTTCATCCCCTTACATTTGCACCCGCTCTATCAGAAATATATTGGCTATCGTAAGGGCCAGTTTCCAAATGCGGAGGAGCGCTTCGAACGTGCTATTTCTCTTCCGATCTATCCCGGCATGACGGAAGAGGATTCAGGCCGCGTCATCGAGGCGCTGCGCGAAATCGCTCGTGAATTTCGGAGATAAGATCAGGAGGAGCATCCCGATCCAGCCGTCGCAATCCGGTTCCCTGAACACTTCCTATGCCAGCAGGATTCTATTATCGATTTGGAAAGAGATGGTTCGACACCTCATGTGCCCTTTGTGGCCTGATCTTATTGTCGCCCGTGTTTGTCCTCGTCGCGCTCGCCATCTGGTCCACGAGCCGCGGCCCCGTTTTCTTCAGGCAAGTAAGAACCGGACAGTTTGGCAAGCCATTCCGCATCTTCAAATTTCGAACCATGCGGAGTGAAACCACGGCAAACGGCCCCCTGGTGACAGAAGCGGGAGACCCACGAATCACCCCCTTAGGGAAATGGCTGCGAAAGACAAAAGTGGACGAACTTCCGCAACTGATCAACGTGCTTATCGGCGACATGAGTCTGGTGGGTCCTCGGCCCGAAGTTCCCGAATATACTGCTACATTTACTGTTAGGCAAAGAAGGATTCTATTTGCGAAGCCGGGCGTTACCGGGCTCACCGCAACCGTCTATCCGAATGAGGAAGAACTTCTCACAAACCAGCCCGACAAGGAAGAGTACTACCTCACAACGCTTCTCCCAGCCAAGCTCGAGATTGATATCGCGTACTGCGAGAACATTCGTTTCCGGCGAGATGTTCAATTGATCTTCCAGACTTTGGCGAACATTTTCGCCAGAATCAACAAACTAAAAAGTCCGCTATTGGATACCTCCGAAAAACAGGTTTAGAACTCAGATGAATTGTCAGGTTTCACCAAGCAGATTCTAGCAGGCCCCGCAGGGGCACCGATAAAACCATGAAAATACAGGACTATTTTTACTCAAGAGCGAATCAAGTGTTTTTGGACTGCAGTGCTTTCGCAGTTTCCTTTTTTGCGGCCTTTGTAATCCGTTTCGAAAGGTGGCCGGACGGGCCGGACCTTCACCAGTTCCTGCTGTGGTTGCCGATCCTCGTCTCGGCGCGCCTGCTCGTCCATTTCATGCTGGGTATCTACCGGCATATTTGGAGATTCGTTTCGTTTCCCGACGCCATTGAAATAGCGAAATCGATTGCGATCGTCTCGGCGTTCCTCGCGGGGCTCCGGCTATGTGTTCCCGGAGGAGGAGCATTCAGCCAATGGGTCAGAATTCCTATAAGTGTGATTGTGCTCGAAGGTCTGTTGTCGTTGACGTTGTCGATGGGGATTCGAGCGCTGCGGCGGGTTCTCTATTCGTTTGAGAGAAAGGCGATCGTTGCTTCTCGGCAGCCGGTCAAGCGAGTTCTCCTCTACGGCGCGGGGAGGGCGGGGATCATGGCGCTCAAGGAACTGGAGACAAACGGCTCTTACGACGTGATCGGTTTCATAGACGATGACCCGCGAAAACTCGGTTCCGCGATCAGCAACACCTGCGTGGTCGGCAACGGAGATCATCTAGCTCAGCTCGTCGCGAAGTACCATACCGACGAAATCATAATCAGCATGGCAACCGCCAGCCGGCAGACGCTGGCCCGCATTCTTTCGAAATGCACCCGGGCGAATTTGCCGGCGACCGTCATCCCAAGCCTGCGTGAAATCTTGGCCGGGCAAGTTGAAGTTTCTGGGTCTCGCGAAACTCGCTCGGTGCTCGTGATTGGCGGGGCGGGTTATATCGGCTGTTGGCTGGTCCGGCGTCTGCTCGAAGAAGGACGGCATGTGCGCGTAATGGATAACGCCGTATACGGTGTGGAGTCCATTCAAGACCTCTTGGCCCACCCCAACCTCGATTATCTGAATGGAGACTGCCGGAATATACAGGATGTCGTGAAGGCAATGCGTGGTGTTTCGAGCATCGTTCACCTCGCTGCGATCGTGGGCGATCCGGCGTGCGAAATCGATCGCAAGACTGCCATCGAGATCAACTACAGCGCAACCAGAATGATCATTGAGATAGCCAAGGGCCATGGCGTTGAGCGGTTGTTGTTTGCCTCGAGTTGCAGCGTCTATGGAGCAACAGACGAACTCATGAACGAGGAGTCCAGAGTCGAGCCGGTTTCCTTGTATGGCGAAACAAAAGTTTCTTCGGAACAAGCGCTATTACAGGCCGCCGGACACGATTTTCATCCGGTCTTGATGCGCTTTGCTACTGTATTCGGATTGTCGAACCGCCCGCGGTTTGATCTGGTTGTCAATCTTCTCTCGGCCAAGGCACACCAGGACGGCGTGATCCCGGTCTTTAATGGGAAGCAACAGCGGCCTTTCGTGCATGTGAAGGATGTCGGCGAAGCTATGGTCCTACTTCTCAAAGCGCCGCTGGGCGTCGTCAGCGGTCAGGTGTTCAATGTGGGCGACAATCGGTTGAACCGGACGCTGGCCCAGGTTGCCGAGGTCATCCAACGCGTATTCCCGGGCACCCGGGTCGAACATTCTGAAAACGCCGATAGGCGTAATTACCGTGTTAGTTTCGACAAGATCGAGAAACGCCTCGGGTTCCGTTGTCGCTATGAACTGGAGGACGGCGTCCGCGAGATCAAGACGGCTCTCGACTCAAGCCAGATAGACAATTATCAGAACATCCGGTTTAACAACCTCGTCTTTCTGCGTGAATCTGGCTCCCCGGGGAATAAGAGCGACATTGATGCCGAGGTGATGGCAGCGTTTGGTGGCGACCATTTTCGCCGCGCTGTGGCGGCGCAACTCAGCGCGCCGCTTGCCAAGTCCAGGGCTGCCGCGTCTAGCTGAGTGCAAGTACGTTGGAGCATGCCTGAGTCTGCTCTGTAGATTCCGCGGCTGCACGATTGTTCCATCGCCTTCGTTTGCAAAGGATCGCGACCTGGCGGCGCCGAATGTACTTGCTGCGCCCCGCGCCGGTGCCCTGCTCGAAGCCAGCACCGCGTCGATTTCACGTCCAACTGGGATAGAATTGTATGATTTTCTTGTCCTAAACTGAGGTCGACCGGAGTTTTACAGCGGCATCAGTTTGAGGCTGAGCGAAGCCCGATGGGTGCCTCGATCGAGAGACTTCCCAGCATGAGTCCTGTTTCCACCAAAAGCATGCCGCGAGATTGGGTCCGTCAGAGAGAGGGGCAGGCTCATCTTCTGTCCGAGGGCCCTCTTTCTCTGCGTCGTGCATGAAACGGGGCCACGCTCGGCTTATGATGGATGAAAACTGAAGAGCGAATCGTTCATTCTCCATGTCGCCCGGGCAAGAAATTGTTCTTCTTTCTTGTGGATCATCACGATCCGTATCCGGCGGGCGCAAAGAAATCCAATCTTCCGCATGTGACTGGCGATCTTCGCAGATATTGCATCATCATCATAGACCGCCCATCGAACTCCCATCGCGTTGTCCGCACGGGCCGCCCGAATCAGGGCGATGAGGAGAGAATCAAGCGAATTCGCTGAACGAAGGCGCCACTGGCACACTCGCAGGAAGTCGTCCTGCGCACCCCGCTTCACGATCAGGTAATCACCGGGTGCCGAGTCGAGCTCATATCTTACGTATTGCCCCTCTGGATACCGCCACTGCAGCGAGGCTGCATCTTCGAAGAAAGACAGGCGGTTTACGTCCGGTTCCAAAATTTCCATGCCGATAGGTATCGGCCGAAGGGTATGAGCGCTAGGCAGGGCGACAGAAGCAATCGACCAGAGAGTTCGGTGCACCACTCCCGCGCCAAAGAATGCAAGTCGCTGCCAGGAGGTAATATTTGGCGTGTGGTGAGCCGCGTTCCCGGGCATCAGAATCCAGAAGCATTCCCACAATGGCATTTCGACTGCCCGCAGGCCCGCTCTTCGTGTGAACGGCTGATTCTTCCTGGGTGTTGAAGCGAAGATGGGTCCCCAGCCTTGTGCCACACAGTGCTTGAATAATTCATCCAACAGAGTAATGAATGGCGGCCGTGGGGTGGTTTCAAATCCCCGGATCTTTTGGCTCCGAAAATCCTCGTGTAAGAATGAGTATTCCGATTTCGCGGGAATCCGATGCGCGCCGCCGTATGTCGTTCGCAAGGGGAACAAGCAAGTGTGGCCCACAATCCTCTTGTCATCGGTTTCGAGAATGGCGTGCCACGCAGGACCTGCGGGACTGTCTTGCACCCAGCGCACGAATTCGTCAAGCGGAATACGGTCTAAGGCGAGGCGATTATACTCGCCGAGAATAGTCTCGTTCTCAGTGGTCTCAAGAGGACTTCTAACCAGCCGAAGATTAAGCATTGATGCGTACGTCTTCCAGCAGCCCGGCGTTCTGATATCGGGCGATGCAATGCGTCAGGAACTCAGTGGCGCTCATCCATTTCTCTGCAAACTGATGCCGTTGATTCGCACAATTCCAGAAAACGTGATTGATTTCGTCCGGCACTTCAAGTGGCTCAATGGGGTTGTGCCAGAGTACGGCAACACCTCCCCAACTCCACTTTCTGCTTTCTCGCAATACTTCCTCGGCGATTTCTTGTGCGTCGACTCGCAATGAACGGGAGGCATCCTCTAGACTCACGTCCATAAGGACAAGGGGAATCTCCAGGAACTTGTGGGGCCTCTCCTTGCTGAAGTCGTAGGGCGGAAAGGCGAAACTCGCTCCGTTCCGAAATCCAACCGTTTTTGAGAACCCCAGGGTTGAATCAAAAACCAATTCAGCACGCTCGACTGCCTGAAACAGCTTTTCATGGTGGTCGAAGCGAAGCCAATGTTGCCGGCTGCCGAGTGGCTTCTTTCCCATCATGTTTTCCAGGTCGCGGGATTCGGGCGTCAGTGTTCCTGCCTCCGTGATGCTCGTGTAGGAACCATGGAGGTCGACTGAGAATCCCTTCCGTGCCGCCTCCCGAAGATGGGGGGCGATATCTTGGATTCTGTAATTGGGATCTCGGCGGTGTCCACGCCGAGTGACAGCGAAAAGCGTGGACCTAAATTCACATTTCTCGATCGCTTCAAGGAGAGGCGGCAAATAATCCCCCACTCGTTTGCCGGTCAGCATTTTCAGAATCATGGTTGAGTTCGCAGAGAAAAAAGACCAGCTCCCGGAACGTGTGCACGAAATGCCCAGATTCTTGATCAAGCGCACAAGTGTCGGCATCCTGGAGACGTGATGGAAATCAATATCGTGGGAGCAAACAACAATGTGCGCGGCGCTTGGGACGGGCGACGGCGCTTTCGGAAGCGTCTCCGCTGCGTTTCCGTTGCGGAGGGAATTCTCCATCCAGGACATAAGAAGTGTTGCATATGGTTTCCGAGGTGAGATTCCGAGCCGGCCGAAAATCATGTCCGAATCCGGAATGCGGCCGACGTAATCGCGGCTGGTAACACCTAGCTCATGGCTGCATGAGATCCACTCGAATATTTCTCCGAGCCAATCGGGATTCCCAGTTGCTTTGTCAATTCCATGTGCCAAAAAGATGTCCTCATTGCCGTAACGACGCTTGGCCAGTGTCGCCGTGCCGGAGCCCAGCGATCTGGGGCGGTAAAGCGCCGGGATATGGAAGCTCCGCGAGCCGCGCGCGTTCGGCAGCGTTTTTCCATATATGCAACAAATCGCTTCAGGATTCAATTCAGCTTCGGCGACCCGGTGGTTGTATATTGCAGCAAAGACCCGAAACGCGTAAGAAATTCTCGACCGCACAGGTTCCGTAATCTCACTGCTGAATTTCAGGCAGATTGCTGAAGGAGCGCTCATCGTCTCTTTGCAAGCCCTTATAAACAATCACAGTCGACTGTAATTCCAAAACCTCACACCTCCGCACAGTCTGCGAGCCAGAGAAAATCCAAGCGAAGCAGTCCGGACGTTCCCTCGTGTGGAGCTTCAGCAATCTCAAATCGACTGCACGATAGGCTAAATGAACGGTGTGAATGGCACAATACACGCCGGCGAATATTCCGCAACTCACCTTACCGGCGCGCGGCCGTCGCCCGCGTCGCCCAAGAGATGAGAATCCCATATTGTCCTGCGCCGCAAAGTGCAACACTCAACCGCTGGCGGGGCAATCGTGACCGGAGTTTCCATGCAACAACAAACTGAACCCAAGAAGCAAGTAGTTCGACAGGGGTTGAACGTAAAGGATCTGGAGGACGAAAGCCGACGCATACGGAAGGTCTACAAGCAAAGGGAGCGGCCTACTGCTTGTCACGGGGCCAGTCCCTCAAATATTTACGAGCGCCGGGCCCACCTTGAACGCAATGAACTACTGGTGAAAATACTCCACAAACAGGGATTTCATTCACTGCTCGGGATGAGAATCCTGGATGTGGGATGTGCTGGTGGATCGCTGCTTCGGCACCTTCTCGATCTTGGGGCTCGGCCAGGGGACTGCTTTGGCATGGATCTCCTCGAAGAAAGGCTTCGCGTGGCGACGCACTTGAGTCCCAACCTTGGCTTTGTTCTAGGCAATGGCGCTCTGCTTCCATTCCCGGACGATGCTTTCGATATCGTATTTCAGTCTGCTCTTTTCACGTCGGTCCTGGATCCCAGGATCAAGCGAGTGATTTCATCGGAGATCCTCCGGACTCTGCGGAAGGGTGGGCGTTTCGTGTGGTACGACTTCATTTATAACAATCCGCGGAACGCCAATGTTCGAGGCATTGGACGGCGTGAAATCAAAGAGTTGCTCCCCAATTGCCGGCTCCGGTTCTGGCGCGTGACACTTGCGCCTCCGATCGGGCGAATCGCGATACGATTTTCGCCGCTTCTCTACCAAGTTCTTTCGCAGTTGCCGTTGCTGCGCTCGCACTATCTTTGCATAGCGGAAAAGCTCTAGTCGATGGTCTGTGGCCGGCAGCTCGAGCAATGGGCCCATGGGGCTTAGAGGCGGGATTGAAAGGGGAAGGGGCGGGGTAGTGAGTGAGCAATGTGAACAAATGGAAGTCGGATTTCTGATCAGTACGCTCCGAGGTGAAGACAATAACCGCAAGTTCGAATCCGCGCTGGCGCTTCGATCTCTTTGGAACTCGTGCAGGCGGGCGCTTCTGATTGATGTCCAGGATGAAGATTGCCGAATCGCGTGCCTGGGAAGCGAGGAGGCGGGGGTTTGGGTCGAAAGTGTGCAGGATTGTTTGGCTTCATTTGTCTATGTGATGGGCTGGTGTTATCGAATTTCGTCGTGCGGGGGAAGCCTTGGCGACAGCGATTACAGGGAGATCCTGCATCGGTACCGACACGGATTGCCCCCAATTAGCGAGGATTTCAGCGGAAATTTTGCCGCCGTCGTGTTCGACACGAAGCAGCGAAGAATCGCTGTGCAGGCAGACCGGTGGGGAATGGAGGCCGTATATTTTGCTTTGAGGGAGGGGCGGATTGCAGTCAGTAACCGCTCTATGATGGTTGCAAGTGCGACGTGCGCGGCGCTCGATGGCCACAGCGTGTTATCGATGATGCGCGGGACACACATGCCTTTCGGACACTCACTTTTTGCTGGCGTGCGCCGGCTGATGTGCGGCAGCTATCTGGATATTAGCCTGGCTAGCGGCGTGGCCGAGGTTCGACGCCCCTTCCCGATGTTCCTGTCGACTCAGGAGATCAGTTTCCAAGAGTCTGTGGAGAGGGTGAGCGACGCAGTGTGTGCCCCCGCCCGTCGGCTGCTCGATCGCGGGAGCACACAATTCGATCTCACGGGTGGCAACGACACGCGATTGACGGCGGCGTCCATCTCGCATGTGACGCGGAATGGAATCGCGCCGAAGTTAGGATGGCGGGTTCTAGGTGCAGAGACTGATCCAGACGTCCGGATCGCCCGGCAGATTGCCGACCTATGCGGTTGGAAGCTCCTTCGGTTAGATCGGCACCTTTCGACGGATGCTTCCGTGGACGAACTGCGCAAGGCGACCGCCCAGGCGGACGGTACCTGTCCCTTGAATGCCGCATGGGGACGATTTGCTTCCGAGTCTGAATCCGCGCGCTTCGGAACGTGGGACTGGCAGGTTGGATCTGCGGGCGGTGAGCTGTTGCGAGGTTATTTCTGGCGACAAGAGAGGCTATCGTTTGCCCGAACGAGCAGCGTTAACCATGAAGCTCTGCTGGCGTATCGTCTTTACGCATCGCGCAATGTGGATTGCCGGATCCTTGGAGAGAAAGGACCCTCTTTGCGCGATCACGATGAGGTGCTGCTCGGTCCTTACCGGCAAATCGACAGGATGGGAAACGGTCTCCTCAACCCTTACAAGCTCGACGTCATGTATCTTCATAAACTCTGTTATAGCGCCGGGAATACGCTGTCCTGGTTAGCAGGCTTTCAAAATATCCGGTTCCCGCTTTTGACCTGGGAAGTCACGCGAGTAGCGTTGTCCGTTCCCTGGAGGTTTAGGACGAATCGCCGTCTCGTCCTGAAGGTGATCGGGAGATTGGATCCCCGGCTGTGCGGTCTCGCAAATGACCGCGGCGAGCCCATGCAACCGCTGAACCCGTCCACATTCCTCGCCTATGCGAGCGCCGCGCTACCTCTCGGAGCGGATAGGATCTCGCGGATTCTCCAGCATATAGCAGGGAGGCCCGCCGGCGCCAAGGATGGTTTCGTTCATCGGGCGGAGGCGTCATTCCTCTCTATTCTTGACGAGTCGGCGGAGCTTGCATCTGTCCTTGATCCGTTATTAATCAAGAGAGTTCGGAGCCAGGCGGGTGCTGCGGCGCCTTCGGCCGATTGCCTGAGAGTGCTCTATACACTCTGCACGGCGGAACTATTGCTACGCAGCGCGCCGGATCTTAAGCGGCAGATTGTCTTCGAAGGTGAATGAATTCGTGACCGACTGGCCGGTGGGCGGAGTTGCAATCGCGGCATCAGAACGTGAATTTCATGCCAAGCTGAACCGTTCTCGGGCGGTGCGCGTCGACTGGATGGAGGAAGGAGTTTCCCGCCAGGCAAGAAGAGGTTCCTGCGGAATCGGCAACACCGCCGTAGCAAGTGATGACGTTATTGCCAGTGTTGCCGGGATTGGTAGGATCGTAGACCCGAAACTGGGTGTGATTAAAGATGTTAAACCATTCGAGACGGAATTGAACCGTATAGGATTCTTTGATCTTCAAATTCCTGGCCAACGTCATGTCGAAATTCAGCCGGCTGGGATTATTCAGGAAATTCCGTCCCGCGTTCCCGTAGGTAAGACCCAACGGCGCCACAAAACTATTTGGATTCCCGATAATTGGACCGATTACTGTACTGCCACCGGCGCTTGTGTACTGACGCCCGATTGGAACAGGGTAAGGGTTGAGGTCGGGATACGAACCAGGCCCTGTTACGGCGGCTACACCGGCGTTGTCCGGCACCGACTGGCCGCCAGAGCTGCCGCCGTTAAGCACGCTGAAGGGCGTTCCCGAAGCGCGCAGCGTGATTCCAGAAAGCTCCCAGCCTTCCAAAAGCTCTCCGTAGACGGACTTTCCGCGAGTTTGCTCCGGCGGCTTCGCAACTGAGGAATCGTTGAAGTTCCCAATGCTCGTCAAGAGATTCCTGATCCTATGACCCATATCATCCAGATTGTAAATGTACTCGACGTTCAACAATTGCCGTTCGTCGAAGTCCGAACTTGCTCGGTTCTGCGAAAGATCGTAGGCGTTGACGAAAATTGTGGAGCTACGATCAGAGGAATCGTCGATCGAGTGGCTGTAGGTGTAGGAGATTCCCAGAGTGAGCGGGCCCTTCGTGCGGCGGAGCGTGAATTGCATTGCGTTATAGTTCGATTTCGCGACGTCTTGGAGGGAGAAGATTTGGCCCATTCCCGGCGCAATGGAATTGCCGGCTTGGTGTAATGCGTTCGGCACGGGAATGGAAGGCAAAAAACCGGCGCAGGCGGCCTCGAGATTCACGTAACCGGGCTGCCCAGGCTGGAACGTCACGCCGTTGATCGGAAGACTGCCTAAAGAGACGCAAAGGTCCTGAGTGATGGTCTTGTCTGGCCCCGGCAAATTGAAGGGATTCTGCGAAGCGTTTACCGGCTCCAATTGATTCACCTGGAGTTCCGCGGCCAAATGAGTGCCATTGCTGCCGACATATGCCAGAGACCCAAGCAGGTTCCAGGGCAACTCGCGCTGGACACTCAAACTCCATTGCTGGACATATGGCCAATGCATCTTGGTGGGGACCGAGGTCAAGTTCAGCGGGAAGGCCGCGCCAACTCCCGCATAATAACAATTGACCGCAGCGTTCCCAATGCAATTCCAACCGGTGGGATAATACTGCGTCATGTCCACCACGCCCCCAGCCGATAGGTTGCCAGCGCTGCCTTCGAGCGAACCTGTATTCGCCTCGTTTCCGGTGCCATGCTCGAAGAAAATTCCATAGCCCGCGCGAATGGAGGTCCTGCCGTTGCCAAATGGATCCCACGCAACGCCAATCCGAGGGGCAGGATTAAACATATGGCCTGACATACAGGCTTTCGGGACTTTTTGTCCGTTGGCGTAATGGTCCACTCCGCAGCGCACCACTCCATTCACGAGATGCGGATCCAGGTTGCTCAAATCGAGCGGAACATTCTTGACGGCAGTGGTGGAAGTGGCTGGAAATTGAAGAATGCCCGTATTCGGGTCGACGCTCACCTCGGAACTGAGGGCAGAGCTAAACTGTGACGCGACCCAATTGTGGGAGGACAGGTTTTTTTCATGATAGAGGCCGAAGAGGCTCACGCGCAAGCCCAGGTTAAGAGTCACGCGCGGCGTAACCTTCCAGTCGTCCTGCACGTAAGGCTCCAGGAAATTGTAGTTGTTGTGATAAACGCCTTGCGCGCTGTCCTGCTGGTAGGTTTGAATCCACGGTGCCTCAAAGTCAGCGAAAGAGTTTCCCGTGGAATTTCGACTGTTCACGTCCGAGAACGTTGCGATTCCCTGCAAGTCGCCAGTGTTTGCTCCCACTGGCGGATTCACTTCGTTCCTCTGAGCGATGATCGCGAGTGCGCCAAACTCAAGCGTGTGTTTACCAAACGACAGCGTAGCGTCGTCCCGCAGGGTGTACGTCGGATTGGAGTGATGCCATGGCATAAAGCCTGAGTCCACGGCAAATCCTCTGCCGCCATAGGCAGCATTCGTTCCCCCGATCACGATCCCAGGTATTTTTCCGCCAAACTGGTTATTGAAAATGTAACCGATCCCGCAGTTCAGGCCAATGCACGGTGGCGCGGTAATCAGCGGGGGCGGAGTCAAGCTCGAAACGCCGGGACCAGGGGTGTTGGTGATCTTAATGTGGTCCGTCGTATAGGCAATGGCTGCATCATTGAAAAACTGGTTCGTTATCGTGCTGCTCAGATGTGCCACCATGCTCGTGCCGGGGCCTACAAAGTCATTCTCAACTGTGGGGAAACTGTTGTGCACGAAGGCCCATTGCGGCGTCAACACGACCGTGCTCCAAGCATCGTGAATATAGCGAAAGTAAACTTTTTCCTTAGGGTTAAAGTTGTGATCGATCCGGAACAGATCCTCGCGCCAGGTGGTGAGCGGAGAAACGACCTCATCGTAGCAGGAACCGATCGAGGAGTTGCAGCCTGTCGTTGAGGTCGGCAAAGGTATTAGACCCGTGTCTAGAATCGCATTCGAGTGGGGTTCGATGGGAACAAGGTTCCCGACGAACCCCTGAAAGGCTCCAACGGACTGGGACGCACTTGAAAAAGGGCTGCCAGGGCAATCGGGGAAATAGGGCAATGCTGTGTTGGGCGTACGCGAAAAGTGGGCCAGGGAGTTCCCTGGGGAAACGGCAGGGCAAACGTCGCTAAAATCACCGAATACCGTGCTGGGTCCATATGGCTGGATTACTCCATTTGTTTGGGGGTCCAGGCAAAAGGGACTGGGGGCTGCGCCGAGCGTGCAGTCGCGCTCGGCTAGGGACGGAACCGCCTGATTGAAATCGACCGGCTCCTTGTCGTGGCGGTATTCCTCGGAGACGAAAAAGAAAGTCTTACTCTTGGACGTGTTGTAATGTCCGGGAATATAAAGAGGTCCGCCGATCGTGCCACCGGGATCGTACTTTTGGTACAGCGGGGCGTGTTTGGTCGTGTCAAAATAGTTGCGCGAATTGAAGATGTCATTGCGGACGAACAAGTAGGCATCGCCGTGGAATTGAGGGCCGCCTGCTTTTGTGGTTGCCAGGATTGTGCCCGAGGCGCTCCGTCCATACAAGGCACCGTAATTGGAAGTCAGCACCTGCAATTCGGCAATGGAATCGAGGCTCGGATAGACGATCAAAGTGCTCTTGTTGCCGTTGATGGCGGCGTTGAGCACGTCGCCCCCGTCCACGTCGTAGGTATTGTACTCAGTGCGACCCCCGTTCACGCTATAGTTCACGCTGCCTTTGACTCCGACGAGAGCCTCGTCTTGTCCGGTCTGATTGCTAACGCCAGGCGCGAGTGCGATCAACTGTGTGAAGTTACGGCCATTCAAACCAACCGAAGTAATCTCCCTTTCCGTCAGCGTACCGACAATCTCGGAGGATTCAGTCTCGACGTGAGTAACGGTCTGCCCTTCGACGTTAACCGACGTGCTCACCGCAGCAGGCGTCATTCGGGCGTCCACATGAACTGCCTGTCCGTCTGCAACCACGACGCCGGCGGAATGAAACTCCGTGAATCCCTGAGCGGAAATGGTCACGGAGTATGTTCCGGGCGGCAATCCTCCGACGACGTATTCTCCCTTCTCGTCCGCGACGCCCGTTTCAGTGGCGCCTGCGCCGTTGGTGACGCTGATGGTTGCTCCCGGTATCACAGCGGCGGAGTTATCCGTTACCGTTCCAGCGATCGAACCCGTGTTCGCCCCCTGTGCGGACACGGCGGATAGAGAGCTGAGAAACAAGACGACAACACACAAAATCGCCCTGAATGATTGCACGCGAGCCTCCCCCATCTAAAAAGAGGGCACATTGTCGCAGTAGTTCTGTTACTCCAGGATGAAATTTCAATTTCAATCGAATGAATAGCTCTTCGCGGTGAGAATTTCGCCGCGAGATCTTAAGGAGTTGCAGATCGGGAATCCCCGCTTGCCTCCTTGGTTCGGGCGCTATCTGACCCATACAAACGCTGCGGCCTAGTGGCCGTTGCCGCACCTTACAAAGCGTATTCATGTCACGGCCTAGTTGTATCCGGATTAGCGTGCATGGCAGGGCTTCGAACGTGACGAAAGCTATGCCTGTCGGTTCCGAAAAATCTGGCATTCCCCATTCCGGAAATTCTGGCACGCCCGGCGATAGCCGGGAGAGTTAGAACTCTCCCTGTGCCCCCGGCCCGTAGGCCGGTCGGGCGGAGGGAGGAGGAT
>Ga0326727_10003216_pt1 | contig 52967 bp, 51 predicted proteins | sample MB2enrmetagenome_FD_207643 | JGI IMG/M metagenome (GOLD analysis project Ga0326727, IMG submission 207643) | Lab enriched peat soil microbial communities from McLean, Ithaca, NY, United States - MB29MY | ecosystem: Environmental > Terrestrial > Soil > Wetlands > Peat | place: USA: New York...
TACCCAATTAGCGAGAATCTTCAGCCAGACGCAGCCAGGGCTCGGGTCGCGCCCCGATCCGCACCGCAGCAGATATCAGCCTCGGGAGAATGCTATGCAGATCAAAGCGACGGTTGAAGCAATACTGGATCGCACCCAGATAACGACCGGCATATTTTTCAAAATCAAACGCATGATAGGTGCCGGCAAATGATGTCTTCAGGTTGCTAAGAATGGTATTTACCCACTGGAAACATTCCATGTCAGTACTCTTGCGATTCTTACCCACGACTTTCTTTTCGTGGATACAGCCAGCTTCCTTAACAGCATTAAAACAGGCCAAGCCGTCTGTTACTACTGAGGAAAATGGTGTAATGTATTGCTTCGACCATTTTGCTATTTCTGAGTAACTGAAAGTTTTTACAGGAGAAAACAGAGCATATACTGGATTCCCATTTTCATTAGTCTGCACTGCCGCAACAAAAGGAACCTTGTTTTCTGAGCCACGACCTGATTTCCCATCGGGGTTTTCGCCCCCCAGATAGGAGTCGTCAGCTTCGATCCGGCCTGAAAGCTTGGTGGTTTTTTCGCGCTCGAACATGGTCTCCATCAGCTTGTGTTTCACCAGCCAGGCTGTGCGATAAGAGACACTGAGCGTGCGCATTAATTCCAAGGCAGAAATGCTGTTCTTCGCCTGGGTCATGACATGCATGGCCTGAAACCATTTTGTCAGGTGTGACTTCGTGGAGTGGAAAATGGTTCCTCCAGTCAGCGTGGTTTGAGTATGGCAATTGTTACACTGGAATGTCTTAACCTTGCCATGCCATAACACGCAGTAGCTGCTGCAATTGCATTTTCGACACTTGAACCCGTCCGGCCATCGTGACTGTTCCAAGATGGCCTCGCATTGTGCTTCTGTTCCATAAGTGTCAAGAAACTCGTCCAAGCTGAGGCCTTTCTGAAACTGAATTCTGTTCATCTTCATGGCAAATCTCCTCTCGGGTTATTTGCCATGGATTATACAATATGAGTGTGACAGAATAAGTCACGACTGGCCGTGGCTGAAGATTCTCGCTAATCGGGTCCCCATATACACTCGCAGGCGAAAAGAAGGGCGATATCGGGTTATTCAGGAGAGAATATGTCCCACAAAGAGGGGTCAACTCAAGAAACAGAATAGATCGCCAACACCTAGAGTCCCGCCACGCTTCCAATCTCCATATCCCTAAGTTTTCTTGTAACCCAGAAATTCTTGATCTTTCCTCCCCGCTCATCGGCCAGACCGATTGATCGAAACGGTCAACGATCTTCCTCTACCAAAAAGAATATTGGGGTTATGCCCCGGTGTGATCAGTTTTTCCCAACCTATTAAAATGCATTATGTAAAATGCAAAACTGTCGATAATAGGATTATAAACTTTTTATTTTTTAGGCTAAATCAACATCAGGGGGGATGCGCAATGAAGATGAACCTTAAAATTGGGACAAAACTAGGGAGTGGTTTCGGATTTCTGCTAGTGGTAATTGCCGTGATGGTATGCTTCGGTATCAGTAGTACACGCAAAATCAATGGCTCAGTAGAGGAGATTGCCAAGGGGAGCTACGCAAAAACCGTTTATGCGTTCCAGGCATCCAAGGCGCTTGATGATGTTGTCGCATCAATCAGGATGCTGGCGCTTGTCAAAGACGAAAAAGTCATTGTCACGGAAAGGCAGAAGATCGAAGAAGCTAGGGGACGTTACAAAGAAGCTATGACGAAGCTGGAAGAAACGGAAAAATCTGAAGAGGGGAAGAAGCTACTTGAAAACATGAAAAACGCCATTGCCCCTGCCGCGCAGGCGAATAACAGAGTAATGGCACTGGCACTCGCCCATAAACAGGAAGAAGCAACAGCCCTGTTGATGAAAGAGGCCATTCCACTGACAGCAAAACTTGAGGAGACATTTAATGTCCAGGCAAAATATCAACAGGAAAACGTGGATGCTACCTACCAGAAATCAGAAGGGACTTATGAACATACTAAATGGTTCCAGCTCATTTCCGGAATAATCGCAATTATTCTCGGCATCCTAGCGGCCATATTCCTGACTCATCACTTTACTTTCAGAATCACAAAACTGAGGGATACCATGGGCCGGATAGCAGACGGTGACTTATCGACGCAAGTCGTGATCCACGCCAATGATGAAATCGGCGAGCTGGGAATAAGCATTAATCGCATGGTGACCTCGGTAGGCACCATAATCGCGTCGGTAAAAGAGACTGCATCCCGGGTTGAATCCTCGGCCAACGAGTTGAATCTCGTCTGCGAGCAAATAGCCACCAGTACAGAGCAAATGGCGACCCAGACCAGCACCATCGCCACTGCCGGTGAGGAAATGGCAGCGACATCGAGCGGAATTGCCCAGAACTGCACTATGGCAGCGGAAAGCTCCAAACAGGGGAACGACCTGGCAGCGGAAGGAGTTTCCGTGGTCCAGGAAACGGTTGCCGGCATGAACCGGATCTCCGAAAGAGTGAAGGCTACGGCTGCCTCTCTTGAAAGTCTCGGTTCCCGTTCCGACCAGATCGGAGAAATCGTCGGAACTATCGAGGATATCGCCGACCAGACAAACCTCCTGGCCCTCAACGCGGCCATCGAAGCTGCCAGGGCAGGGGAGCAGGGGAGAGGCTTTGCCGTAGTAGCCGATGAAGTTCGAGCCCTTGCGGAACGAACAACCAAGGCGACCAAGGAGATCGCCCAGATGATAAGGGCAATCCAGAACGAGACAGCAGACGCCGTCAGATCGATGAATGAAGGTGTAAGCGAAGTTGATTATGGGTCAGCGGATGCTGCCAAATCAGGAACTGCCCTTAACGATATTCTCACCCAGATAAATGCCATTTCCATGGAGGTTAACCAGATAGCTACCGCAGCCGAGGAACAAACGGCGACAACCATGGAGATAACCAACAACATACATCAGATTTCTGAGGTGATCCAGATGAGTGCGAGCTGTTCCCGTGATTCGGCCTCTGCCGCCAAAGAGCTTTTAACTAGTGCCGAGGAGCTGCATCGCCTTGTCGAACAGTTTACCCTGGCTGCATGATCCCCGAAGAAAACGTTTACCCCAGTTCCTCCCGCGTCATGAATGATCGGGAGAAGCCCTCAGCTCCTTCCGTACTCCCATACCGGGGGGAGCCCTTTTTTGACAGCATGTTCTCCCGAATTCAGGGCAGAGCTGAATATACCAACCGAAGGTGAAAAAACAATGGCCGGAAAAATCAAACAGATGATCGACACACTGATCACACAAAGGGCAAAGGACAACACAATGCTGGTGGGGATAATCAAGACCAAACTGATGTTGAAGGGGATCGACCCGAGCAAATTCTCAGCGCAGTCCGCTGACGACCCGGCAGTGATCGGCAAGCTGGAAGCCCTTCTCAAGGAACTTTAACCAATCACAAATCAAAAGGAGAATTCCAGATGAACATCAAAACCGCTTTTTCCCTTAACCCCGATCCGCAAAAGGCAGTCACGGATATCCAAACCCAGTTGCGGGGCTTCGACCCGAAACTAATCATTTTCTTCGCCTCTATCTCGCTCGCCCCGGATGAGATCGCCGAGCGAATGGAGGCGGCCTTCCCCACAGCGGAGACTTTCGGCTGCTCCACAGCCGGCGAGATAACCACCGGCAAGATGCTGACGAAATCCATCGTCGTCATGGCATTCAACAGCCAGGCGATTAAAGACTCCAAGGTTGAGGTGCTAGAAGACCTCAACAAAGAGAGCTACCGGGCCTTCAACGTCTTCCAGCGTCATTTCGGCAAATCCATGAAGGAAATGGACCCGAAACAGTACGTAGGGATCATCCTCGTTGATGGTCTCTGCCGCAAGGAAGAGTTGATCATGGACAAAATGGGCGATCTTACCAATGTGACTTTCATCGGCGGCTCTGCAGGGGATGATCTGAAATTCGACAGGACCTATGTCTTCGCCAACGGCAAGAGCTACAACCACGCCGCGGTGCTGGCCATCCTGGAACCGGCTACCGATATCGCTTTCGTTAAGACCCAGAGTTTCCGCGAGTTGCCTCATAAAGTCACGGTCACCAAGGCAAACGAATTCACCAGGGAAGTCTATGAATTCAACGGCAAGCCCGCAGCTGTCGCCTATGCAGAGGCCCTGGGAGTCACCGTTGAAGAGGCCCCGAAGCGCTTTATGCACAATCCTGTCGGTCTAGTCTTTGAAGGGGAGCCCTTCGTCCGCAGTCCTCAGCAGATCAAAGGCGACACCATGCTTTTCTACTGCAGCGTCAAGGAGGGGATGGAGCTGAGCCTCCTGGAATCGACGGACATCATCGCCAGCACGAAGGAGTCGCTCGATGCGGCACGAACGAAGTTGGGCAGCATTTCCGGCGTCATCAATTTCAACTGCATCCTGCGCACACTGGAACTTAACCAGAAGGGTTTAACAGATGAATATGGAAAGGTGTTCGAGGGGGTTCCCACGGTCGGCTTCAGCACCTACGCCGAGCAATACATTGGCCACATCAACCAGACAGCAACGCTGCTGGTCTTCCGTTAACCTCCCACTTCTTCGCATATAGACAAGACATCTTGGCAGCGGACACGCCCCGATCATGGGAAGGTCCGCTGTCGATCTCAGAGTTCCAGTTGCTTGCATATCCCTGGTTTTAGCTCACGGGAAGATTCAAAAAAAACATGTAAGGAGAAGGGGTTATGATGAAATATCGCGGCGACTTGGGCGGACGGATATTGGATCATTTTGCCGGTAAAAATTGGGAGGTCAAAACTTGCCTTTGCAACTGTGGCGCCATAGCGACAGAATACGTGGCACTCAACAATCCCACTCAATTCATCAGATGACATGGCTATTGCCAAGACTCTGTTAAACAGTCGTTTATAGCAGAGGAGAGTTATAAGAAAACTCTCCGTCCGCTTGGTTTTGGGCAATAAAACGGACTCTTGTACAAACTAATTAATCAGAATTAGGGGAGACACTAAACTATTCCCGGTTGTCAAGACGGCAAAATGGCTTAATTAACTTTGGTCATGCTCGGGTTTGAACCTGCAGCTTGTAATCTATTTTCACTTAATTATTCATTGACAATGAATTTGGCAAGTGTTAATTAGTACAAATTTAATTAGCTTTAAATAATTAATTTTAAAGCCTGACAAATGCCAACCGCCATAAGGTGAGTCAGAAAGCCCTCTTATCTCAGGGCGGTTCAGCAAAGCGGTGCAAAATCCGGTATCGAATCGGTTCTTTCTGAACAGGTAAGCGGTACAACAGGGGGAATGGATTGAATAAATATCCACAGGTTCTTATTGTTGATGATTCGGAGGACGACACCCAGCTGCTGCTTGGAGAACTCTGCAAGAACGGCTATGAACCGTACCATGTGCGAGTTGATACAGCTGAGGCCATGAAGATCGCCATTGAGGAACATGAGTGGGATATTGTACTCTCCTCGTGCATAATGCTCGAGTTCAGCGGCTTAGCCGCACTTGAAATTCTGAAGGAAACCGGTCTCGATCTGCCGTTCATTCTCGTGTCGAGAAAGATCGATGAAGAGACTGCTGTCCAACTCATGAGGGCGGGTGCCCACGATTACTTTGAAAAAGGGAGCTTGAAGCGGTTGGTGCCGGCTCTTGAACGGGAATTGCAAAAAGCTGAAGATCGTCAACAGCGCAAGAATGCAGAGAATTTACTCCGCAAAAGTGAAGAACGCTTCCGGTTGATCACCGAAACCATTGAAGAAGTCTTTTGGATAGTCGATTCTGAAATTGAACGGATGTTATATATCAGTCCAGGTTTTGAACGCATTTGGGGATATCCACGGAAAAGCCTGTACGCTAATCCACTGTCCTTCATAGATGCTGTTCACCCCGATGATCGACACCAAATGTTTTCCACCCTTAAATTGCAGAAAATCGGTCAGCCATACGATCATGAATACCGCATTATCCGGCCGGATGGGGCTGTACGGTGGATTTGGGACCATGGCTATCCTGTGCGTAGTGAAACAGGCCATTTAAGTTGCTATGTCGGTGTCGCACAAGACATTACAGACCACAAGCTGGCAGAGGAAGCGCTCAAAGAAAGCGAAGAAAAGATGCGCTCGCTCACCGAAACGGCTGCCGATGCAATTATGATGATTGATGAGAATGGGGCGATCGCATACTGGAACCCGGCTGCGGAAAGGATCTTCGGCTATCCTGCCGCAGAGGTAATGGGGAAATCACTCACCTTTCTGTTGGCACCTGAACGCATTCACTATACCTTTTTGACAGGATTTGCGTGTTACATCGCAACTGGTTGCGGGCCGGAGTGGGAAAAGACTTTGGAGATGGAGGCGGTGAAAAAAGATGGGACGGTAATTCCTGTCGAGGTTTCATTTTCAGTTATGTTTCTCAAAGATAAGAAGCACGCAATCGGGATAATACGTGATATTACCGAACGTAAACGAGCCGAGCAGGAACTCGCTGATTCATACCAGTTCAGCCGTCAGATAATAGAAAGCGTCGATGCAGGCGTTATAGTTCTTGGGGCCGATTCGCGATTCAGGGTTTGGAATCCGTATATGGAGAAACTGACCGGCCTGTCATTAAAAGAGGTCCAGGGAAAACACCCGGAGGAACTCTTTCCCTTCCTGCGTGAAACCGGGATTAATGAGAGGATTGAAAAGACCCTTGCCGGCCAGACTCCGGACCCACTTGATATGCCCTACCATTACCCCGCGAGCGGTCGCTCGGGCTGGCTTTGGGAAACTAACGCCCCTATGCGCAATACGAAGGGCGAAATAATCGGCGTCATCACAACCGTGCGGGACATCACCGAACGTAAACAGGCCGAGCAGGAATTGAGGGACACCCAGTTTTCCGTCGACAATGCGGCTGTCCCAATTTTTTGGATACTGGAAGGGGGCCGGTTCTGTTACGCTAACGACGCCTGCTGCTACCTCGGTTATTCACGGGACGAACTGTTGCAGATGACCGTTTACGACATAGACCCTCTTTTTTCGAGGGAGGGAGAGTTAAAGAACCTTGAGACTCTCAGGGAAAAAGGTTCGATGACTTTTGAAAGTCTCCACAGAACCAAGACTGGCGACTTGAAACCCGTTGAAATAACACTCAACAACATGGAACGTGCCGGAATATTATTTCATGTGGCCTACGTCAGGGACATCAGCGAACGAAAAACGGCAGAAGCCAGGATTGCCCGTTCCGAACAGAAGTTCCGTGCCATCTTTGAAAGCGCCCATGATGCGATCTTTCTAATCGCGGGCGATTCCTCGTATGTTGACTGCAACCCGGCGGCCACGGAGCTGTTCAGATGCGCAAAAGAAGATTTATTGGTAAAAAATCCTCAATTTTTTTCCCCTCCCGTTCAGCCCGACGGCTTCAACACCATGGATAAAGCTCGGGAGATCATCGCCGACGCGCTGCAAGGCAAACCGCAATGCTTCGAGTGGAGACACCGTCGTTCGGACGGAAGTGAATTTGATTCCGTGGTCGTGCTGAGCCGCTTTGAACTGGACGGCGAGCCGATGCTGGTGGCGATAGTACGCGATATTTCCCATCGCAAAAGCCTGGAGGATCAGCTTCACCATGCCCAGAAGTTGGAAGCGGTGGGTCAACTGGCGGGCGGGGTGGCGCATGATTTCAACAACATGCTCACCGCAATTATTGGCTTTACTGGTCTGATATCCATGAAAATCCAGGCGAATGATCCATCCCGAAAATACGTCGAACAGATAATGGCCGCGTCCAAACGGGCCGCTGAATTGACGCAGGGGCTCCTTTCTTTCAGCAGAAAAGAGATCATGACACCTAAAACGGTAGATTTGAACGACATAATAGTCATGCTGGAGAAAATGCTCAGCAGACTCATCAGGGAAAGCATCGAGCTGAGAGTTGATACGTCACCAGTTGTCCTGAACGTCATCGCGGACAGGGGGAAGACGGAGCAGGTAATTATGAACCTGGTGACAAATGCTGGGGACTCCATAAAGGATGTCGGTGTAATTACCATAAATACCTACACGTTTGAAATGGACAACGAATTTATCCAGCTTCACGGTTTCGGCAAAACCGGCAATTACGCCTGCATCACGGTAAGCGATACGGGATGCGGCATGTGCGAAGCAACAAAAAGGAGGATATTTGACCCGTTCTTCACGACAAAGGAAACCGGAAAGGGGACGGGGCTAGGTCTGTCAATAGTCTATGGCATTATAAAGCAGCATAACGGCTACATTCGTGTCAAATCCGAACCGGACAAAGGAACGACGTTCTACATATACCTTCCTTTGGCCGGCAGCTCCTCGGAGACTGATCATTCGGTGCTAAGCGCGCCATCCAACGCCTTCCAAGGCAACGAATCGCTTCTGCTGGCCGAAGACGACGTTACGGTAAACCATCTGCACAAGGTATTGCTGGAAGAAGCGGGTTACACGGTTATCACAGCAGCCGACGGGACAGAAGCTCTGGACAAATTCAGGGAACACGAAGATAAGATAGCACTGCTCATCCTTGACGTGGTCATGCCGAAAATGAGCGGGAAGGGTGTGCTGGAGCTTATAAAACAGGTCAATCCTGGGATAAAAGCCTTGTTTGTAAGTGGATATCCGGCAGACGTACTGAGTAACGCGGGCATGGTGCAAAATGATATCGAGATTTTGATGAAACCGGTTTCTCCAAACGAATTGTTGTGCAAAATACGCAATATGCTCGATTGCGGACTTATATAGGAATCACACACTTATTAAAACATACTGTAATAATTGGAATATATACAGCATGGAATCCAATGTACCCCCAAACAATACCCCCCAGCAGTTTCGTCTTGTTGAGATAGAGATAATAACCCAACAAGTCAATTCAAGCGACAAGGAGGAGTTTATGCGATGTATTCTCAACGCAAGTTTAGTTTGCGTCAGTTGGGGATTTATAGAACAAGGGTTTAGCTAATAAAGCTAAACCCCTTTAGATCTTATGTGACAAGTGTCAGGACATCGGTAACCCTATCTATCAAAATGTTTAATTTCTCATGAGTAAATTTCGTATGGTGCGATTTTATCTCACTGTTGTTTCAGCAGCTGGCCGTAATCAAGGTTTTATACAGGGCGGTTCGCTTCGCTGTGCGCACCACTTTGGCGCGCTCGGCTCGCGCCCTGTCTAAAACCTATGGCCCTTTACCCTCTACACATATGAAGCATTGCAGCCCGGATGTTTAATGAAGGTAATCGATGTCCTGACATTTACCACTTATGGCGTAGTAAAATTCCCACCCATATCCATTGAACATTGTTCAAAGTGAAGCTCTTGTAACGTGAATACACTCTTTATCCGCCTTCTCATTTAGCGGGCGACCCACTTTCTTGGCTCATGAAGCATTCATGTCAAGGAACCTTTTGATCAGTACTGCATAAAGCTGTAGATCTTCTTCTAATGCGAAATGTCCAGTATTTAGCAGGTGAATCTCACATTTCTCGAGATCTCTGCTGTAAGCCATCGCCCCATCAACTGTGAAGAAAATGTCGTTTTTCCCCCAAACGATAAGTGCAGGAGGCTGGAGTGTTCGGAAATATTTATGCAATCGGGGGTACATCTCCAGGTTGGTCCGATAATCATAGAACAGTGAAAGCTGGATTTCAGCATTTCCTTCACGTTCAAGGAAATATTGGTCCATATTCCACGTGTCGGGTGAGATTGCTTCCGGGCAGCGGCAACCTTCTATATACTGTCTTTTGGTAAAGTTTTTTTCAAGAAGCCCCAGCAACGCATTCCCATTCTCTCTGCTTTTCTCCTGCCAGTATTTTCTTATCGGATCCCAGGCAGAGGAAAGTCCTTCCTCATAAGCGTTCCCGTTCTGGCTGATAATTCCTTTTATACGACCTGCGTTCTGAAGCGCCAGACGGAATCCCACAGGCGCTCCGTAGTCCTGAACGTAAATGAAAAATGTCTCAAAGCCGACAGCATCAAGAAATCCTTCCATGACCGCCGCAATCGCATCAAAAGTATACGGAAATTGATCCACTGTGGGTTGTCCGCTGTTCCCAAAACCGGGATAGTCTGGAGCAACGACCCGGAAACGATCAGCCAACAGAGGAATAAGATTCCTGAACATGTGGGAAGACGTCGGAAAACCATGCAAAAGAAGCAATGCCGGCGCGTCCTTAGGTCCAGCTTCACGATAAAAGATTGGAATTCCTTGCACATTTACGGTTTTGTAAGTGATCATAAATAGTCTCCTTTCAATCATTAATTATATTTACTGGCTATAAGTCCCTCGTCATCCCGGCAGAATCAGAGTTTTTGGGTCAAACGATTTTTAGCCGTTTCCACGACCGCAGAAGGAATCAATCCGGCCGCTTTTGATTACATGTGCTTGAACACGAAATCCATTCCGGTTTCATCAAGTTCATGCAAGTTTCACTCTCAGCTCCCGAATTCAGCAGCGTAAAGGATTACTGAGCGCATTGCCTTGAGAGCCTCTATTCCACGATTCGCGTCTCCTGGAGCATATTGGTCTGCCTCTGTTGCGAATTCTTTGGAAAGCGAATGGCTGTAACCATATACTTCTTCAATAACTGGAATCATTGCAGTGTGAAATTTTCTGATTGCAGCTGAATCCACGACCTCGTCAACTCCTTCCCCTGTTCGAGTAGCGAGAACCCCGGTTCCCATCACGATCAATTCATCGACTTGATGGACCAAATTATCAATATTCATATTTACCCCCAAAGCCCACTTTGTTGTAATGATTGGTTGCCATATACGGTCCAATGCCTTTGCCCTGAATCCTCGAACAATCATGCGGGAATCACAAGGTGACTTGGATTGATTACTATCAGCAAAACCACGGATTATCCGATGAATACTCCAAAAACTTCCAGCGGAGTGCGGTGGCGTTCTCTGTCTCAATTACCTTGAGGATCTTAAATCCAATGATCCGTTCCGCTCCGGGGAAGGGAAGTGCACGTTCCTTGTCCCAGATAATACTCGCAGTGCCCGACAACTGTATGATTCCACCTTGCTTGAAATCAAGGAAGAGCATGCCTGCATTAGGATTTTCGATGATATTGCCCAATGAGTTGAACATCCCGTTTCCGTTATAGTCTGGCCAGATAAGGGTCCGCTCATCGACAACCTGAACGAACCCGGGAAAACCTCCACGGTGAGAAGCATCGGCTCCACCGATAGGATGAAAACTCGCAAGAAAGAATGTATCAGCTCGCCTGATCCACTGCTGAAGCTCCCCACTCAGCGAATCGGCCTGTCGAGTGAGTCGGGGGGAGAGAGAAAAATCGTTGGGCAATTCGCACTCGCGGGATTGAATGTATCTAGGGCAATTCGAATATACCTGACGGGTCCGCACGGAGAAGCCATCCGGCCCGGTGACCACGCTCCCGTTTAACCGCAAACGGCGATGCGTCAAAAAATCGATCACCAGCAGGCCAAGCTCACTGCCTTCCCTCAGGTTACCGCGCAAAGGATCCGATTCATCCGGCCGGGCATCGATCCCCAGAGTCTGTTCGTCAACGACCCTCATGAATCCGGGCGCGCCGCACAAGATAGATGTCCATACCATGCCATGAACGTCAGCAGAACCGAGGATAACCATTGGTTGGCTTTGAATAAAATCAACGAAAACATGGGCAATTACCGGAAGTATTGTACGGCTCATACTGTTTGCTGCCTCGCCGGCGCCGACCAGCGTCTGTACCTTGAGTTCCCCTGAATGATAGATTGAGTTCATTGTGTCACACCCCCTTTCCGGCATTGTTTTATCCATAACATTCTCCTTTATAAAAAATGTACAGCACGTCCATTATTATTACAAATACTTATATCTGATGACAAAATTCACCAAAAGTGATATCGTCAATTTCATGGATTTTAACGAGCTAAGAATATTCAAGGCAGTGGCAGAGGAAGGCAGCGTGTCACGTGCGGCGCTACGGCTTAATTGCGTACAACCAAACGTCACGGCCCGAATCCGCCAATTGGAGGAGAGGCTTAACGTAACCCTCTTTCACCGTAAAAGCCGGGGTGTTGCTTTGACTTCGGCGGGGAGGGTTCTGTTGGATTATGCCGGACGTATCATGGCTTTGGTCAATGAAGCTGAACGTATCGTGCAAGAGCGGGAACCGCTTGGCGGCAGACTGATTATTGGCGCTTTAGAAACGACCGCGGCAGTCCGACTCCCATCCGTTCTCGCGGAATTCCACCGACGATTTCCATGCGTTGATTTGCAGCTTGTTACGGGTACGGCCTTGGATCTGATCCAACAGATCTTGGATTTTAAACTTGACGGGACTTTCGTCGATGGAACAATAGATCATCCTGAGCTGATTGTGGAAGATAGTTATATTGAAGAAAACGTCTTGGTATGCGCTAAAGGAGAGGACCCGTTTCTGCGTGAAAGGCCAATAAACATCCTGGCCTTCCCGATAGGATGCTTTTACCGGAATCAACTGGAAACATGGCTGCACAAATCGGGGTTTATCCCTTACAGGATTATGGAGTTCAGCACCATCGAAACGATCATCGGTTGCGTTTCCGCCGGAATGGGGATCACCTTCTTGCCCAGATCCGTCTTAACAGGAAATTCATCTTCAGAAAAGATAGCCATCCATTCCCTCCCTGCTGAAGTAGCCCATGTCACCACCCGTTTCCTGAGACGGAAAGATTCCGTGGAACCGAAAGCTCTTGTTGAGTTCCGCACTATTGTACAAGAATTGATTTCTTCTGGGTAACAGCCTGTGGTCTCTTATATAGGCATCGAATAGTTATTACAACATGCTGCAATAACAGAAATATATTCATTATGCATTTCAATATACCCCTCCAGAATACCCCCACAAGTTTCCGTTCTTCCTCTTATCAGAGGCAAATAACAACCTGGGCGGCCGTACCGAAAATAAACTCCATTAGGAATAAGTTTAGATTCAAGGCGATCTATTAGCCGGGCTCTCTGTCCAAGGCAGACCTTGTAAGTTATACTGGAGATCTACGCTCAAAGCCCAGAAAATGCGGTCATACCTGCCAAGAGTGCACACACTCCGATGACGATCAGGTTTGATTTCAGCTTCAAGCTTGAATGCATGGTGCCTCCACGGTCTTCGCCTCTTATCGAACGGGCCAGCCGTCCCCAAAGGACCTTTGATTATTTGAGCTCGGTTCGATTGAGTTGTATACCAGTGTCGCCTTCAATCCAGGTATCTTTGTCTTGGATGATTGCCTGTACTGGCAATGATGGCGTTAAAACCTTGGCGGCCTCTTGCTTTTTGACTGCCGTTCCGATGGCCATGAATTCAACCAGACCACCCCCTATTTCAGAGATGTATGTCTTGACGCCGACGACATCTTCTGCTCCAAGTTCTACGGCTTCACTCCGTATGCGCTCAATCGAAACTTCGCGAGCATCATGTACAAGTTCAGTAAGGTCGCTAATTTCACCTTTTGTTAAAGACTTAAAGGAAGCCAGCAATCCGCCTACAACTCCGAGGGAATAAATCGAAGTGGACATTAGCATTTTGATTGGTGCATACCCGAGAGCCGCCATTGCCCAAAGTTCCTCGCCGGTTAGATCGCTCGAAACAGGTGTCCCACCATTTGGGGCCACCACACTACGGGTCGCGGTTCCTGTCATCAACATTTCGTGGGTGCCCATCCAAGGGAGGATAGTTGTCCGTATACCAACTACAGCGTTCGCATCTTCTCGCTTTGCTTGAGTTAGCATGCGGTCGAGCGCGAGGTGCCGTGTTTTGTTGAAGACATCACTGAATTCCTTGATTTCTCCCCGCCCTAGTGTTTTTAGCGAACCGAGCAAGCCACCTCCGACTCCGACCGAGTATGCGACATTCCCGAAAACATGCTGGATAGGGAAGTAGCCAGCGTCCATATGGCAGTATAATTCCTGCGCATTCCCTGCGCTGGTGAAAAACCGACCTCCCTCGATCGATGAATGGATGCAAGATCCAACAAAGAGAAATTCCGTGTTGCCGTTGAACGCTCTCAGTTCCCCCGTAACGCCCGCAACACCAGAAGCACCGTGATGTTTCGCTTCTGTTATCATGCGATCAAAAGCAGCGGCACGACCATCGTGGACTGCTGCAGTCACTTGGGGGACTTCCCCCCCACACATGTTCTGAAAACTGGCTCCAATTGACCCAAGAAAACCCATCGAATTGACGCTGTTTCCGACAACCAATTCGCCCGGTGAGTATTTTTTCAATGCAAGACAAAATATTTCATTCCCAGACAATCCTGTGACTTTAGCCATAAACCCTCCCGTTATATTGATCGACATGTCAGTTCATAATTGATTCCACCAAGGTAGGTTGTCACCAAAGGGACAAAGACTCTCTAAAAACCTCTAGCCGCATCTGCCACTCAAAGCTGTCACATATCCTTGTAAACATTCTTGACATTGTTCTGAACGAAAGACACAGCTGATAGGCCGGTGCATCCAGCCACCAGGTGGGGAGTGGCTTGGATGGAGGGCCGGTCGTCTGGGATGTGATTGGCCTATCCTTTTGACTCTCCCTTATCTCCCACTCCTCAAACAGAATGGAGGCCTTGATTGTTGTATTAGGCAGGATAATCAACTCTGCTACGGGTCAGCCGAGAAAGATGGCCACCGTTATATTGTCGTGTCCCCCTTGGACATTAGCCTCTTCGACTAGAGCCTGACAAATAGCATTTGCAGTTAAATTTGCACCGACATTTTCTTTCACTTTGCCTATCATTCTGGCAAGGCTTCCGTCCTGTTGAAAATAATTCCAAAGACCGTCTGAGCATAGAAGCAGAGTTTCATTCGGGGCGATTTCTTTTGAGATGATGTGGATTTCAACCTCTTCGTCCTTCATGCCGAGAACCTGTGTAACGTAGTGCGCCCGCCGGTCAGAGTTTGCCTCTTCCCGGGTGTAAAGTCCAGCCTTGACCACTTCCTCGACCCAGGAGTCATCGATGGTGAGAAGCTTTTCTGCAGTTTCAGTCACAAGGTAAGCCCGGGAGTCGCCAACCCAGCCGATAGTTATCATCTCACCGCTAATCTTTGCTGCCACTACCGTACATTCTGGCCCGTCGAGATCTGGATTATCGCCACTCGGTAGTGCCCTTATGGTTTCATGCGCTGTAGCGATAGCCAATTTCATAACTGCCAATGCTTCGTCGGTAGTATAGTCCGTCAAAAGCATTTCCTTGATGATTTTGGCTGCCGCCGCCGAGGCACCGGCCGGGTGAAATGACGTAGAGACGCCGTCAGCAATAATTAGGATCGCTTCCTCATATCCTCCCTTTGCGACTGTTCCGCAATCCTCATTATGGGTGTGCTTCTTACCGATGTCGCTCACCATGGCAAGACGCTCGTTGATCTCTTCGATTATCCGGTGGGGATTGCTCACTCCGTTTTCGAACGCTGTCACAACACACCGGATCCCGCAGTTTTCGCAGAAACCTTCGGCATCCGGTGTGCTCTCTCCTAGAGGGCAGTTACAGAGAGACGTTGTATGGATTGTTGCGCAAAAAGCTGGATCGGCATTCCCTTGGAGCGTATTTCCGGAATTAAGTGGCGCGCCACAGGCTTCACAGAACTTCGATTCGACAGATGAGGCTTTGTCACTGCATGCAGGACATGTCATGGAGTCTCCTTAAAGTAAAGTTTGAGGACGGATCGCATTCGCCATATCGATCCACATGATCTTCTCTATATGGCTTGCTGCGTAACGTGCGGCCTGCCGGAATTCTTCCTCTGCCCCTTTTCGCAGGGCAATTGAGTGCATCTGGTGGCCGAGCAGTTGCGAAGTCCGATCTTCCTTGACCTTGCCGCTAGTGATAAGCGAAACGGTGCTTGCGAGAAGTCTCCCCGCCAGATGATGTACGACCCCTCCTTCGACTGATATGGATTCAATCGTTTCCGCCGCTTTTTCGATGAGTGACTTATTCAACCCCTTTTCATCGTGCAAAAGGAGTTTGGCAAGAGCTATCCGGGCTTGGTTGAATAGGCTATGCTGGGCCGGCACGGCAGCAAGTGCCTCCATCGCCCCGTTTATGTCATTTTTCTTACTGAGGCAGCGGGATAATCCGAAGCAGGCCGTGGTCTGATTGGGGTCAACCTTGGAAACCCGCTTATAATAGCGAGCCGCTTCCTCGTAATCGCCGGATATCTCTGCGGCATAAGCTATCGCCAGTTTGGGAGCGATTTCGCCAGGCATTTCAAAATAAACCTTGCCAAGCTCCATGCGCGCTCCTTGGCCATTGTTCTGGGCGAGGAGTGATTTTCCCATATACCACGATATACGCCAGTCGAACTGATCCTCGGCATGCAACTGATCGAGAATTTTCTTGGCATCGCCGAACCGCTGCACAACAAGATATGCGTTGGCAAGCCGTAGCCGTGCCTCAACTGATTTTTCACCAAACTTTTTTACAACTTGTTCGAGTGCCACCACCCGTTTATCCGGATTGATCACCGCGGCCATGCGCAGGAGTTCGTTGGCTGCTTGGTCTCTAACGTCCATTTTCAGAATCGGCAGGAGACGAACATCAACTTTTTCCGTTCCTGAAACGTCGTCGGCATCGAAAAGGTTATCCGAGGTGAACGTCTGGCTTTCGGCAGGTTTCGGTTCCGTTTTAAGGGCGACAATCTCTCTCAGGACCCCGAACAGCTGGTCGGCCATTTCATCTGCCGATTGGAACCTTTGGTCTGGGTCCTGATGGGTCGCACGCAGGAGGAACCGGTAGAGTGACTCATTATCTGCCAGGACCTGTTGATCTGCCGGCGTTGGAAGAGAATTCTCATACTCCTTCGTGTACTTGAAGTCCATGATAAGGACCGCAAGTGAACGACCAAGAGTGTAGAGGTCAGACACCTCCACCGGATCGTCGCTTGCCTCCGGCGCCATGTAGCCACGTGTGCCGTAGATATCCCCGCTTGGGTCGCCAATCCTTCTTACACCCCCCATGTCGATAAGCTTAACGTCGTCCCCTTCGACCATGAAATTTTCCGGCTTGAAGTCGCAATAGACAAAACCGTTGGCGTGGAGATAGGCGAACGCCGGCAGGATGCCGAGGATGTATGAGATCGCCTCCTCCACCGGCAGCGCTCCCTTTTCCTTGAGAATACTTCCAACGGCCTTCCCTCCAACATACTCCATGACTATATAACCTTCGTTACCATTGTTGACGAAATCATAGATCCCCACGATTTTCGGATGTTTCACTGCGGCGAGGAACTGCCGTTCAGCTACCGCGGCTGCGGCAGCGGCCTCATCCTTGGCATTCAAGAGCCCCTTCATGACAACCCAGCGGTTAAGGATCTTGTCCCAGCCGAGATAAATCCAGCCGAGCCCGCCGAAGGCCACAGGTCCCTTGATCTCAAATTTGCCATTGACGATATCGCCCGCCTTGAGAGACGGCTCGAAATTGTATTCCAGACCACACTGGCCACAGAATCCTTTGGTTCGCGAGACTTTTGCATCACAATGTGGGCAGCGGCGTTTGCGCTCGGGGACCTCCGCCTTTTCCATAAGGAGAGTCAGTGGGTCTTGGCTAGGGAGTGGCGGTAGGGACACAAGTCCGCCGCCTAGGGCGGTTCGTCGTGACGACGAGCCTTTGCTCGAACGACTGGTGTGTTTTCTTACCCCGCTCGTATGCCCGGTTCCCGTCCCTGTCCCAGTGCTGCCAGTGGCAAACGTGCCGGTGTTGACGGATCCGGTGGAGGTGTTCGCAGCATCGTTTCCGGCAGTAGCGGTAAGTAGACTCGCCCCAGCTGGCGCCATGCCGCAATCATCGCAACAACCATCAACAATAGTCCCGGTACATCCGTTTCTTTTGCATTTTTCCACGCTTTCCTCCACTCTATTAATGGTTGGTCTGTCCATGTAAGTTGTATTGTGTATTGAGCGCCGATTCGTAAGCTTCAACCGCACGACGGCCCATCTTCAGGTCAAAAGGAACTGTGTTGAGTATGTGCTCCGCTTCAAGGGCAAGCCCAAGGAGTGTGTCACCGAGGGGCATCCCCTTTGCCCGGAGCGCCTCTGCTTTGGCGTAGAACGCCTTGAAGCTCCCTTTAAGCTCGGCCCTTTCATCAAGCGCCGCACGGTTTTTGGTGTAACTTTCCCGTTCAGCCATAAGCCGCGATTCGCATTCGGTCTGCAATTTCGTAATCCCTACCTTCACCGCGCAGTAACGACCTGCAGACGCATTTCCCTCAAGCGAATCGAGCCATGCCGAGAGAGAGGCGATCGCCTCTTCACTTATTGGCAACACCAGCCCTTCCGGATGCTGGATCTTCTCTTTGGTCTCTTCGATTGCTGCCACCGAGCGGGCAGACAGTTCCCTCAATTCACTCACCATGGCCCTGGCGCGTTCAAGCGCCTGCCGGGTTGATGTATGCTCCTCTTCGATTGCCTGGAGGAGGAGACGCTCTTTGGCGAATTCGTTTTCCAGCCGGTCTATTTCAGCTGCGCAGCCGAGAGGGTCTTTGTCGAGGCTTACGAGAACCTTTTCCATGTCATCGGGAAGCCGACTTGCCGTCCCGAGGGTCTTGCCCCAATTGGTGAGCGTTACTGACTGTTGTCCTATGGCGCTTAGGCGAGGTTTAGCCTGAGCTATTGCCATTGATATTTCGTTGACGCAATCGCGAGCCTCACAAAACTGTTGTTCCATCGCCTGCAGCAATTCAGCGGGGGTTATCCGTTCCACTTTGTTTTCAGCGGAGAGGAGCCCACGAGAGGTGATTGAGATATGCTCTGCCGGCAACTCGATGGAGTTTCCTTCGAGCAATTCTGTAAGCTCTACTCCCGTGTTGTGGAAGAAACCGTTTTTGCCCGCCAGACCGGTTGCCTCTTCAACCACTCGAGCGAGGAGCAGGTAGCTTTCCCAAAGTCCGTCCAATGTCTTGATCGCCTTGGCAACCTTGTCCCTAGTGACTCCCGTGTATCCGTTGGTCGGGTCCTTGAACCGTACCCGGACAATTTTCACCGCCTCTGTTTCCCCAAACTCCATAAGGTTGCGGCTTATAGTGGTGACGCTGGATCTTAGCTTATCGAGTTTTTCATTATCCGTCACGATGGAGCGCCCTTGTAAGTTAGAACCGGTATTCATCGAGACGTGGTTTCATTCCAAGGATACAGGCTACGATGACCGCCACCAGAACTATTCCGAGCACGTATGGGAAGACGCTGAGAAGCTTGAAGGCACGATTCACGCCGTCTTGGAAAGCTGTTTGGTTGATATCCAGGGTCTTGCCGATAGCTTGGTCAAACTGGTCGAATGCCCAGTTTGATTGTCCTTGAGCCGTTCCTAGGTCTAGCTTGAGCGCTTCCTGATAGCGCCCCTGCTTGAGCAGTCCCGTAATCTGGTTATCGATCTTCCGGTACTCACCCCAGGTTCGCAGTGTTTCCCTAGCAGCATCTTCCTCTCCGGCGAAGGTCACATTGGCAAGCTCATCGCCCAAAAGCCCCTGGATCCTGTCCTTAGTTGCCGCGGCTGCTAGTGCCTGCTCCGGCTCGACTGCGACCAACTCCGCCGCTTTTGCCTTGAAGCTATCGAATGCCTTTTGCTGTTCAGCCGGGCGGCCATTGTAGATAAGGTAGAGGGACTCGTCAGCGTTGGCGTCATAGGCGATAGCCTTCGCCTTCCATAGAGCGTGGATGGAATCAAAGCTGTCTTGCTTGATGGACACCAATGCCGATTCGACCGATTTCAGGGTATATGCACCGTAGATTGAGAATACTAGCGCTATGGCCGTAGCTGCGGCCATTGCTGGATTCAGGATCCGGCGCGTCTTCTTAAAGAGATAAATCTGCGTGAAGCAAAGAACTGCCAGGGTTGCTAAGGCGAAAATAATGAAGGGGAGCGCTGCCAGCAAAACATATTGTCTATGCGTATCGTAGGTGGCCGTGAGGTGCCGGAAGTTGGCCTGATCCAGGTCGACAGCCGCCGGAAGGATCTCGCCCCGCATAAGACTGTTCGATGCGAGGATTGTCGTTATGGCGCTATCTCCCGATTGCACCCTGGCCTGACCGAGAACCCGCTCGTATTCGCTAATCTTTGTCATCAGCTTCAGGATAGGCTTTGCTTCTTCTTCGCCATAGGTGATGTTCTGAGCAGCAGAGAGCAAATCGGCATGTACCTGGTCCATATCTTGTCGGAATTTTTTGAGAGAAGGCCCATTTTCGCCCTCATTCATAACCACAGCGTTCATAGCGTTTGCGTGGGCGTCCCCCAGGGTAGCCCGGATGCGCTCGGCGGCAACGATTGATGGAACAGCGTCCTTTCCCACGGTTTGCACCGCCTGACGTGTTCCACGATAAGCACCGAAAGCGCATACCGCCATGATAACTGCGCCAACGATGCAGCCGGCCAGTGCCGCGGTCATCTTACCAGGGGTAGTGGCTAGGTAGCTTTTCAAATTATTTATTGCAGCCTGCTGAGCACCGACGATGGCGACCCCAATTCCAGCTGAAGTTCCCATATGCTTCTCCTTTTAGTAGCGCTCTGAACTTTTACCGCTGGGCTATGCGTAGTCTGGTCCACATGCCAATTATAAATTCATCGCCCACCTTGATTGGGGTGGTGATACCAGGTTCGAGGTCGACTCCGTTCAATTTTGAGCCATTTGATGAGCCAAGCTCGAGGGCTGCATATCCGCCGTCACCTTGTCGGATCAGCTTCAGATGCCTGCGTGATGCGCCCGGGTCATCGATTTCAATTTCCGGATACACACCTTTCACATCCGAGCGACGTCCAACCAGATTCTCGTCAAGGTCTAGGGGAAAGGTTCGCTTAGGCGCGTCCTTCGGACATTTGGCAATCATTTCCGAATCGGTTACGAGATCGGGGTCTATAATAATTTCGACATTCAGCCTCTGTGCAGCCACGAATGTGGCGGGCGTAGCCGTTGTCGTAATCGCGTTTGACTCAGTTGCAGGCCCAGACGGTGCGGCATCCGGCACAGTTTCTGCCGGTACCGGCGTAATTCCTGGCATGGTGACCGCATAAGAAGACTTGCTCTGGAAATCATACCGGCAGACCTCGCAGAAGCGGTCGCTGCCATTGCGTGCCGTGCCGCAGTCTGGACAGATGTTGTTGCCGGCTGTTGTTGTCACAGTACTCTCGGCGGCTTGCGCGGTAACCAGTGTCGATTGGCCGATAAGGGCTCCGCATTCAGAGCAGTAATCCGCATCGGTCGATTGATGACCTTTCGGGCATGTATACATAGTTTTTCCCTTTCCTGACCTTTTTATGCACCCGCCGGACGGCGGCGAACGGTGCGGGTACCACCCATGTCGAGTTCCATCTCGTCACCCTTGCTTGCTCCAGAACGCAGGCGTACAGTCCCCTCGGCGGCATCAACAACATCGACAACCTTTTTAAGGCGCTGGGTTACTTCGTCATTGCCTGTCTGAATAGCAATCTTGGCGGCCTTGCCAAGCAGGACGGTTGCCTGGTCCACGTCTCCACGCGCCTTGGCTTCGAGCCCTTCCTTGATGGAGTTCGCCAACTCTTCCTGCCCTGTGTAATGGGCAACCTGCGCATTGATCCGAGTGGTCAGTGAGTCATCCGATGACCATGTGGCTACGATTCGCTGCCCTTCGGCCGCAACTTCATTACCGTTGTCCAGATAAACCACCTTGGGACGGCAAACCATCATTTCCTCACCTTCGGATTGGGGTGTAAGTTCGAAGCCGATGTGGTAATCGCGGCTTTCTTCGCCCCATGCGCCTAGCGGAACTTCGATTGTCTTTTCATCTACCCGACTGCAGAGTCCTTTCAGGTCAGCGATCTCGGGGGACATCTGCTTGATGGTGACAGCTTCGACACTCTTGGGCATCCAGAGACGTAGTTTCACATCTCCAATTCCCTTAGCCATCCCTAGAGCCAGAGCTTCCCGGAATTTCGCCTCGAGTTTCTCGGGGTTGGGGACAGCATCGGCGGTTCCCAAAAGCCGACCGGCAATCTTTCGTAGATCACGCGGGTCCCAGTCGGTACCTACTCCCCAGCAATTCGCCTGCAGCTTTCCTTCAGCGGAAGAGAGCACCATGTCGAGCGACTTGCCGTCACCACTGTCGTTTTCGCCGTCTGTAACAAAATAAACGAGGACAATTGCAGCATCTGCGCTTTTTGCCTCTTCGAGGGCGGCTATGAGAGCATTTGACATTTCCGTCCCACCGCCGGCTCGCAGCTTCTGAACTGCTTCATGTGCCGCCGATTTCGCGGCGCTGGTTGCCTTAGTCACTGGCACAATGGTATCGGCGAAGCTGTTGAAACTGATTACCGAGAAGAAACAATCCTCGTCGAGACAATTGATGCCTATCCTGATCGCATGCTTCATCTGAAGGAGTTTGTCTCCATCCATCGATCCGGAACTGTCGCCAATGAAAATGGCCAACGTCTTTCCCTTCCGTTGAATGGTTGCTGAACCATCACCTGTTGCACTGACTGTAATGACTGCATCGACCCTCTTAGACCCAACTGCGAGGTGTGGATTGAAATATGAATCAGCAGTAAATTTCATGGGGTATCCTTTCATAGTTGAATTATACCGTTTGCAGAGCCAGTTCCTTGGCGTTAGTTCGCAGTCCATCCAGGAGTTTCGTCTTAATTTCGCCCAACTGTTGTTCTGTTGCCTGGCGTTTTTGTCGATTCTCCTCATCGATCTGAATACCCTTGGCTATCGTTTCTAAGAGCTTGTCTGCGGTTTGGGCGAGGACCGCCACATCTCCGGCACCGCTTCCCTGGCTTTCTTTCGCCTTGGTGTAAGCCTCGTCGAGCATGTCGCTTCCGATCACGCCAATCTGACGCGTTATTTCATGCCTGGCTTCGGTCTCTTTCGACGCATCATTAATTTGTTTGAGCGATGCGACTCTCAAAATGGCACTTTTAAGCCGAGGTAGATCGAACAGGATAGTGTCCATTATGTTTCTCGCCTCGATTCTGGCCGCTTCCTGTGTTAACCGAATCTGCGGAACCGATAAGAGGGCGTCGGTAAAGCCGATGTGCATCCGAAGGAGTCTTGCTTCGAATGCGTTTATCTGCTCTGCGTCATCCCGAAGTTTCATGAGGGCCACTTGGTCGGACGACTGCGCAAGTTCCGCCTGCTTGGAGGCGAATTTCGCCTTGGCGCGCATCAGGATGGACTGACCGGCGGCAAGGTAAAATTCCATATCCTTTAGGTTCTCAATTGTTCTGTCAACCAGCTGATCCAGTTTCGTATTGGTGGCCGCGAGTTTCCCCATTTCCCTTTGAGCTCTGTCCTGTATTTCCTGCAAGTAATTCACGACTTCGACGTGATTCAGCTGAAAGCAGCGAAGCGCGGAGATGTATTTGCCGATGCCTGGCAGTTTGCCGAATGAATTAGCGACCCAGTCAGTACCTTCAACTTCCTTTTTCACCTCGGCGAGGTTCATTCCTTTGATATGCTTAGCAAGATCGAGCGTTATGGCGCCAGCTTCGCCTACTTCGGATGTACGGATGCCTTTAAGGAGATCATCCAGGAAGGCGTTCATCTGCATCTGCTTCTCAGCGCCAAAGCTCGTTACAGCAGCGCTGTCAAGCTCGCCAACGCTTGCAACAATCTGACTGATCCTTGCTCTTTGCACCTCATCAAATTTGGCCAGGTTTATCTTCTGGTTCTCCGTCATGGAGTTTGCCAGTCCCGGAATATCATTCACGCCCTTCTCTAATACTGCGGTATCGTTGTTCATTAGTCCTCCTTGTTTTGCGATGTACAATAAATCTATTTAAAAAGGATTTACTAAGTTGAAGTTGCGCAGCCTCGGCAAAAACTGGCGTTAGACCGTGCAGCTTCGGCTCCCCGTGGTCAAGTGTATTTATTCCGGGAGCTTCAGCTGCGGAGATGATACTGATTTTATGAGGATATTACAATTATGAAATTATTTTGGACAATCTGTTACGAACACTTTTTTGTTTGACCATCTTGCGCTAGAAAGCTTTATAAAATTGCATACCAAATTTATGGTTCTCATGAGCAACGTAACTATTTATATTTATAGATACTTAGCTGTAAGGGTTGACGTTATCTTTTTTATTGTTGTTCTTAATCGTTGTTGAATTATCAGCGTTTTGAATTAAATAAGTTAATGGTATATAATTCTCGATTGTTAAAAGTTATTAAATCCTTAAAAAATTGAAACCCCAATCCTTATGCCGAGGATAGGGGTTATTGAGGATATTTTCTTCGACAGCCCGGCTGTCCACTTTTGCGAACCCTTAGGTTTTGCGTCACCGGGTTACCCCGGCTTTAAAATTATCGGAAAACATTTTAATTCAGTTTAAATTAAATTATATGTTTCTATTAAGCAATCCTTATGCCATCGGCCGCCCGAGTTGTTCTCAAGTAATACATCTAGTTGATTTAATAGTATAATTTCAGCTAATTCGAATGGATATTATTTGACCAATTAGTAATATTTTTTTAATGGTGACAAATATTGTCATTCCGTAATTCGATATTTTGCATACGAATAAACTATTTCTAAAATCCAATGTCAATACACAATCACGTAATATTTATGCTACAGATATGTGACCCATGAACATTTGACGGGGTTCTTACGTAAACTACTTGCAGTGCAATTTTAGAGGTAAGGAAAGCTCCGAGCTGATAGGAAAAAGGGTTAATTTCCTATTCCTGCCTGACCTCCTTTGTGTGAGTCTTTGGTCGATTTTTGTTAATAGTTTTATATAGGCATCACTTTGGCATTACAACATTCTATAATAACTGGAATATATACAGAACGGATCCCAATGTACCCCCAAACAATACCCCCAAAGATTCCGTCCATCATCTTCTGGATTATCAGCTATGTGGCGGTTGGTATTCCCCCCTTACCCTCGTGATCATGTCGGCTAACAAAGGGATATTGCTTATTTCACCCCTCAGACTGTCTCACTAACCCCAGCCACTTCAGTCCTTTGTTCAAAGAGGTTGGGCATAGAGTTTTGCAGAACTCTCCGCTCTTTTGTTAATGGGATCTGAACCAACTACGTATCCGACAACCACATGATATATTTTATTCCGTTTATTCTAAAGGCACTTTGGCCCTTGACAACTGAATTGGAATGGGAATAGTATTCCATACGACACTCTCCGACACGACATCAGCACACGCTTACTCCTCATGGTACGAAAGCGAGGCGCGATATGTATGGCAGCAGTGAAGTAGTTGTATCCTCGGACGGGCCGTCGGAACTGAGGTCCTGCCTTTCAGGCACCGACGCAATAACTCTCCTCGAATTTGTTCAAAAGTGTCTTTCCTGCGACAGCAATAAAGATTTTATCGCCCTTTACCCCATGATTCAGGAATTATTACCTTTTGATTATGCCAATGCCATTCTGGGATACTATGACGATAAAAGCGGCATTGTCTCGGATTTCGGTATCAATGTCAGCATGCCCAAAGGATGGGTACGCGAGTATATGTCAAGAGACTATCTCCAGAAAGACGCTATTGTTAGAGAGAACTTTAGTTCCTACAAGGTCCAATACTGGTCCGAAACCAAAAAGAGAGTCAACTATTCCAGTGATATTAACGCGCTCTGCAATGATTTCGGCATGAGGGAAGGTTTTACTTCAGGATCAAGACTTATGAACACGGGCAAATACGGCAGCAAATTCTGCTTCTCAAGCCCATCGATGAAATATGACAAGCGCACCCATGCTATACTGGATATGATAACACCGCACCTGCATCTCGCCCTTTTTCATCTCTTCAACAACAGGCAGCCGGATAACGAAGGCGTTGTCCTCACCGTTCGGGAAAGGGAAGTCCTCAACTGGCTGAAACAGGGGAAGACCTCCTGGGACATCTCGGTTATCCTGGGGATAAGCGCAAGGACCGTCAACTACCACGTATACAACATTATGGAGAAACTCGACGCCACCAACAGGCCCCAGGCAGTGGCGGTTGCGACTCGGCTAGGCTTGATCGACTTCAACTGAAATATCTTGTGATTAATAACCTTCTCCCCCTGCGATTTAACGAGCCACCATTGTTTCCGTAAATAACCTGCGAGCTCAGCTTCAGTCAGTAAATCCCTTTTTAATCCTCTGATAACAGACAAAACTGCCTCGACCCTGTAATTAGTTACAGGTGAAAAATGTATTAATTTGTGGGATCATCCGGACAGAGTCAAGGGATTCAATTTTCAGATTGGCACTTGACATGGCGAGGGGATAAATTGAGAACGCCCCCAAAATGGGATCACCATGAAAGGAGAAGAAAATCATGAAAAATCTGCTTGTGGACGAAAGGGACCAAAAGTTCGTGCTGTTTGAGCAACTCCGGGTCGAAGAACTCGGCAAGACCAACCTCTATGGCCACATTTCCAGGGACGTCATCGATTTGTCCCTGGGCGCGGCCGTGGACCTGGCCGTCAGAGAGTCTTATCCGACCATGGCGGAGGCCGACCGTGAAGGATGCAGGCTGGAAGATGGCTGCGTAACCGTCCCCAAGGGTTTCAAACGGCTGAAGGAACAGTATGTCAAAGGAGGATGGCCGGGTGTGGTTGCCCAGAGAGTGAACGGCGGAATGGGCTATCCCATGTCGGTCTGGGCAGCTCTCTCCGAAGGGTTCATGCACAATGCCGCCTTTGCCTGGACCATGCCCAAACCGTTCTGTACTTCTGTCCTCCTGGAAGCGCTAGGCTCCGGGGAGCAGAAGAATAAGTACCTGAAGCACCTGGTTTCCGGCAAGTGGGGTCCCATCGTTGCTGTAAATGAGGACGGCTCGGGGTGCGATCCCGGACTTCAGACAACCGTGGCAGTGAAGCAGGCCGACGGCTCCTACCGCATCAAGGGAACCAAAGGCCCTGTGACCGGCGGTGACTCGGATCTCTTCGAGAATATCGTCTGTCTGGTCGCGGCTCGTGTCGAAGGTGACCCGGCGAACGAGACCGGTCTCTCGTTCTTCCTGGTGCCCAAATACATCGTCAATCCCGACGGTTCCCTGGGGAGGCGAAACGATTATTCCATAGTGGAAATTGAGCGTAAACTGGGACTCAACGGCAGTCCCTCATGCACGATCAATTTCGGTGAAAACGGGGGCTGTTATGGCGAACTGGTCGGTGAACAGCGGCAGGCGATGGCTGTGTTGATGCAGTCTTTGAAGAGCGGTTACCTCTGCTGCGGCGCCCTGGCAGCCGGCATTTCTTCGACCGCCTATCTCCACACGCTTGAACACGCCAGGAACCGCATCCAGGGGGTCCACATCAGCCAGGGCAATAACCCGGAAGCGCCTCGTGTGCCCATAATCGAACACCCGGATGTCAGGCGCATGCTGTTGTGGATGAAATCCCATACTGAAGGGATGAGAGCATTCCTTTACTTCAGCGCTCTCTGCATGGACAAGGCCGCTGCCGAGGCCGACCCCGTCGAAAGGGAACGTTGGGCAGGAATGATGGAACTGCTCCTGCCCATCCTCCGTATATACAGTGCCGACAAGGGTTTCCGGGTAACTGAAACGGGGGTCCAGGTGCATGGCCGCTACGGGTTCTTCAGCGACTACCCGATCCAGCAGTTGCTTCGGGACGTCAAGGTCGCTTCCATCTGGGAGATCGCTACAGGCGTGCATGCCCTGCTCTATGTCGCTCAGGTCATGGGACGCAACGAGGGAAAGGATTTCGGCGCCCTATTACAGGAAATGGGACGCATCACCGGGGAATATGCGCGGATCGACGGAGTCCAGGACCTTGCGGCCGATGTGGGGCAAAGAATAAAGCTCCTGGGAGAGATAGGGACTTACTTCGCCGCCTGTGCCCAACAGGGGAAGATGCTGGTGCCTATCGCCAACGCCACCCCGTTTGCGCACTTCATGGGCGAAATCTGCATGGGATGGCTGCTCTTCTGGCAGGCCGGCGTTGCAGCGAAGCGGTTGAACACGATGTGCAGGGACAATCGCATCGATCCGCTGAATGCGGTGGAAAGAGGAAAATTCGTGGCCGGCAATAAAGAGGCTGCCTTCTACGATGGCAAAGTGCAGTCCGCCAGGTTCTTCATCAAGAATGTTCTGCCCCAGGTGGATGGACTTGCGGCCGCGATCAGGAATGAGGACCTTTCCATCATGGCGGTCCATAACGACAGCTTCTAAAAAAAAGGTTGAATTATGAAGGATGAATTATGAAGAAACTGCCGGCAGCTAGCTGCTGGCAGTTGTCTTTTTAAGTCTGTCGATGAGCGCCTGGAGTAACTGCACTACATCGGCCAGCACCAGGACGTCGGCTACCTCACCGATGGGGGCGTCCCTGTCCTTGTTGATGGCGATAATGAAACCCGACTTCTTCATACCCGCCAGGTGCTGGATTGCGCCGCTGATCCCGCAGGCCAGGTAGAGCCCGGGAGCGACCGTCTGCCCCGTGGCCCCCACCTGACGGCTGTGTTCTATCCAGCCGGCGTCCACCACCGGCCGGGTCGCGCCCACCTCGCCGCCAAGTGCCTTGGCCAGGGCTGTGATGAGGGTGATGTTTTCCTTCTTCCCCACTCCCCGGCCGGCGCTCACAATTACCTCGGCCCGCCCCAAGTCAACTTCCTTCATTTCCGCCGGTTCGTAACCCACGAACTCGAGGCCGCTCTTCCCCGTCGTCTCCAGCTGTTCCACCTGTGGCGTTCCCCCCGGCTTGAGCGGAGCAAAGGTCCCGGCCTGGATGGTCAGCACTGCCTGGACCGTGGCCGGCTTCACCGTTCGCCGCATCCTGGAGTTGCAGCAGCCGACTTCAAAGCCTTCGACGGCAAGAGCAACAACCTCCGACACCTGGGCGATCCTGAGGCTTGCCGCCACCCGTGGCGCCAGGTCCCAGCCGTAGGAGGAGTGGCTGAAGACGATATAATCGGGCTGCTCCTGTCGGACGGCCGCAAGGATCAACTCCTTGTGCAGATCGGGGTTGTATTCCCCGTACTTACCGGCATCCGCCAGGTAAAGGCGTCCGCCCCAGTCGGGGAGCCGATAGTCGCTGCCAACCAGGAACATTGCCATATCCGCCCCCAAGAGGGCGGCAAACCCTATCAACTCGTAAGTGGAATCAAGAAGTTTTCCCTCGCGGAATTCGCCGATCAATAAAACCTTCATAGCCGCACCGCTGCGCATTTCCCGCGCAGAATTTCCATCAGCCTGTCGGCCAGACCGTTCAGCTCACCTTCGAGGACAATGCCGCTTCCCTTTTTTGCTGGAGGATAGAAACCGGTAGTTACCGACAGGGGAGCTGAAGCCGGGAGATCTTCCACCTGAATCGTCCGGATTTCCTTCTTTTTAGACTTGAGGATGTTGGGGAGGGTCGGATAACGGGGGAAATTGAGGCCGGACTGGCAGGTGAAAAAAACCGGGGGGCTGAGCCGCACTACTCCCCTGGTCCCTCCTTCAAGCTCCCGCCTGGCGGTGATGACTCCGTCGTCAAAGCTGAAACCTACCAGCGTGGTGACACAGGGTATCCCCAGCATCTCGGCGGCAAGAACTCCCACCTGGGCCGAGCCGCGGTCCTGGGACTGCATGCCGGTGAAGACCAGGTCGAACCCTTCTTCACCGGCATAGGTGGCGATGATCCCGGCAACCTGCCACGGGTCTTTCATGGATATTTCCGGATCAAGGATGTGGACTCCACGGTCGCATCCCATTGCCAGCGCCTTCCTGATCACCTCTAGCACCCGATCGGGGCCGATGGAGAGGATTGTCACCTCGGGGGCTTCCCACAATTGTTCCTTCAGTTGCAGGGCCTGTTCGACCGCATATTCGTCATATTCGTTTATCCGCCAGTCCAGGTCGGCCTCGTCAAACCAGACCCCGGCGGCGTTCGGCCTGAACCGGGAGTCCATGTCCGGCACCTGTTTAACGCACACAAGAATTTTCATTATTTTCTCCGTAATTATTTCACTCTTCACCCTTCACTCTTCATCCTTATCCTTTCCGCCACTATTTCCGCCAGGTCCTTCACTTTCAACTCCTCTTCGTAGCCGCCGGTCTTGATGCCGTCCTCGAACATGGTGAGACAGAAGGGACAGTTGGAGACCAGCAGCGGCGCTCCCGTCTCCTTTGCCATTTCTACCCGCGCCGCATTGATCCTGCTTCCCAGCTTCTCCTCGGCCAGGATCCGGCCGCCGCCGGCGCCGCAGCAGAAACTCCCGTAGCCGGACTTCTTCATCTCGGTGAGGCGGCCACCGGCTTGCTCCATCACCTGCCGTGGCGCGGCGATAATGTCCATATAGCGTCCGAGGTAACATGAGTCGTGGTAGGTGAAATCGAACCGCGCCGGTTCGAGCGTGAGCCTCCCCCCGGACAAGAGACCGGCAATGAAGGTTGTGTAATGCTCGACCGGGACATCTAGGCCGAGGTCACGGTAATCCCGGCCAAGGGTGTTGTAGCAGTGGGGGCAGGTGGTGACGATCCTTTGTACGCCGTAGCCCTTGATCAGCTCTATGTTCTGACTTGCCGTCATCTGGTAGAGATACTCGTTCCCCAGCTTGCGTGGCGGCTCGCCGCAACACTTCTCTTCCTTGCCGAGGATGCTGACCTTCACGCCGGCGGCATTGCAGATTCTAACAAAACTCCGCGCCACCTCGCGATTGCGCCTGTCGAAGGATGCATAGCAGCCGGCGAAGTAGAGGACTTCGACATCGGCGTCAATGGCCATGATGCTGATTTTGAGCCCTTCCGCCCAATCGCCGCGGCCGGCATGAGCCAGCCCGAAGGGGTTGGCGTTCACTTCAAGATTCTCGAAGGCGGTGCGTACCGCATTATCGGGAAAGGCGCCTTCCATAAGGACAAGGTTCCTGCGCATCTCAAGTATTTTGTTTACATGCTCGATATCGGCCGGGCAAATATCCTGGCATGCCCGGCAGGTGGTGCAGGACCAGATGGCATCCACGCCTACCAATCCCACTAGGCCCGTCCCTGATTCGCCGAAGGCCGATTCACCGATCTGCTGGATTACCTTCATTGGTGAGAGAGGTTTGTCGGTGTTCCATGCCGGACATTGGTCCTGGCATCTCATGCAACTGGTGCAGGCATCGGTATCGAAAATATCCTTCCAGCTTAGGTCAGCGACCCTGGCAGCGCCAAATTGCGTGATGCTCTCATCCTCCAGGTCGATTGCGGCAATAGCTCCCTTAGGTCCAAGGTCGGTAAAAAGATAATTGGCCGGTATGGTGAAGATATGGCGCAGCTTGGTAAAGGGTATAAGGGCGATAAACCCCATGGCCAGGAAGAAGTGAAGCCACCAGAGAATCCGGTGGACAAGGGCAAGCCGAATAGAAGAAAGCGCCAAAAATAGCCGACCCATGCCCAAGCCGATGGGGGAGAAGCTTGCCAGGCCGGGATTGATGCCGATCTCCGTGGAGGCCATGCGCGTCCCTTCGACCAGAAAGCCAGTGATGAGGATGGAAAAGAGGAGGGTGTGAATAAGATAATCTTCGCGATCTGTTTGCAGACCCACCGGTTTAATAATAAATCGCCGCGCCAGGAGCCCACTCAGCACAACGATGGCGACTCCTCCGGCAATGTCGAGGAGGAGCGAAAAGAGCTTGTAGAATCCCCCTGTGAGAAAGCGGAGATGGAAGAGCGGATCAAGAAAGTCGGCCTGGACCATTATCAGAAGGCTCCCGATAAAGAGGAGGCCGAACCCCCAGAAAAAGAGAGCGTGGAGGGCGCCGGGGCCAGGTTCCCGCAACACCTTGCATTGGGTAAGCATGTTCTTCAGCATCAGAGTGATCCGCAGCGATATCCGGTCGAAACGGTCAAGCGGCCGGCCCAAGCGATATACACGTATGCGCCGGTAAAACCCCCACGCGCTTACAGCCATGGCGAAGAGGCCAAACAGGTAAATGGGGACAATAACTTCATGTCCCACATTCCAGTATATTTCTCGCGCTGCTACCATGACCGGACCTCAGGCAGGGCATGTCACCGGGAGGTATCTTCCCATTATTGAACATAAAACAACAATCTGGTTATACACTTGGCTCAAGTTGCAGTTAAGATAATCTCGCAAAAGATCGCCATACCCGCGAGAGCAGGTATCCAGGGAGTTTGTACCCTTTCGCAATAACTGGATTCTCGCTTTCGCGGGAATGAAAGAAATTATCACACGAAGCCAGAAAGTCACAAAGAAAAACAGTCGTGTGAGTAAATGCTTTTTCATTGTTGATAGCAATTATTACACCGGGACCTGGCCAAGTGCAACTGTAACAAATGACAGGTGATAAATCGGTCCGCTTGTGAAATTATAACCTTGGCGCCATGGTTCCTGTTTCCGGCAGAAAGTATCCAATCACAACAAAGGGGGTTAACGATGAAAAGGGAAAGATTGTTCAAAAGGTTTCTTCTTGTATTGGCGACGGTATTTGCGGCAGCTCTGTGGAGCGTGTCCGCCAATGCGGCTGAGGAGAAGCCTGTTAAGCGGCACGGTAATCCAGGCTAGGGGGAAGGTCGCTTGGCTGAACAACGGCAAGGATCGGAAAAAACGGGTGAGCTATGAAGGGTTCGGCGTCGTATTTACTGCCGTCACCGAAGAGTCCAGGGTTGCTCTGAAGCGTTTTGTCGTAATCGGCACGTCATAGTCAGACGCGATGTTTGGGGTTGGAGAGCCAGTCCAAACACAGAAACCATTGACTATTCCTGACCGGCATTGCTAGTCGCCTTGGGTTTACCTATGTGAATGGTATATAGGCATCATATTATACTTACAACTATGCGTAATTGCGAGATAAATACGGATTCAAATTCCGCACTACCCCCCATAAATACCCCCATAAATTCGGCTCTTCCTCTTTTCAATCCAGTAATAAATTCTTCTGGTAAATCCCAAACTGTGACATAACCACGCTTGGCTCCTGTGAACCGGATTCCAAATCTGACCCTTATCGGCGTCGAAGTTGACCCACCTACCATTCATAACCCACCGATATTACGTTAAGGGGTGGGTCAAGCTGGACGCCGATGCCGGGTCAAAGTTCGAAGCCGATCCACAGGTCTGGCCCATTTTTGCTTTTGATGGCTGCTTGACGCAGAATTAGGGTTGGCGTCCCCCTATCCCGTGTTTCCCTGGGGCACCTCCAGTGGGGTTGCTCATAACATCAGTTACAGCTGCTGGACTGTAGTGACGCTTGAGCCAGCGGCTCAGGCCGTCGAGTCCGGGGAAGAGAACCCGCTCATTGATATTCGCCTGGTCAAGCTTGTCACGGACCTCCCATTTCAGGGAAGCCGGGATGATAATCTTGCGGGCGATCCCCGGATAAGCGACCAGCCAATCGTCAAGTACCATGCAAGGATCCGAAACGATCGAACAAAAGGCATACTGGTTTACGATGCGGTCGTCTATGGCGGGGGGTTCGAAAAAGATGGCAACCTTATCGTGAACAAGCGTATCAAGCTCCTGAAGCGAATTGATCGATTCCGAAAGCATTTCGACAGTAAGGACGTTTGCGCCTTCCAGTTCCAGCCTTTTCTTCAATGTTGACGGGAGTAACTCATGCGCCTTGACGTAGTTGACCGCCCAGATCACCCCGTCTGTATTGAATTTGTCGATATTCGCAGTCGCAAAGTGCATGGCAATGAACGGAGAATACGTCCAGTCTAGCACTCTTGTCGGCAGGCCGTAATGCTGGGCAACGGAGAGCCAGTGCCAGATGGAGTCGCGTTCCACGACACTACGGTGGGCGTATTTCTTGAAATTCCGCAAAAGGTAGCGCTCAAGTTCAGCAAATTTCCCGCCCAATCTGATCAAGGTGGTCTCAAGGCGGTAACTGGAGTCCGAAAGGCCTCGGAAAGCGAAGCGTGATCGAAATCGGCGTAAGTCCTGGTTCCACGAGTCGGCGAAGAGTTCGCTTTGCAGGTTATCCCACGAGTTGACAACAAGAGTTTCCATGATCCAGATCCTTCCCAATTGGTATCATTCGTATGAGGAATAATGAGGGGACGTTGTTGGACGATTAACGCGGAGTGAGTGATATAATCTATTTCCCCTTTTTCCCAATGTTTGTATGCACAGAGTAGAACGACAAGCGGCTTACATTGCATTTCAAGACTATATATGCTGTGGCTGTTATGAATTTTCACATAGGGGGATACGAACCGGAAACATGAATGATATCTGGTGGGAGTGTGGCTAAAATAACTATTAAATTTTATTGTCGATCAAGACTCCATATATTTTGCGGTTACTGGTTCTTGACGTTGTGATTCATCTTCGGACTCATTATCAACCAAAGAATAGAACTTGCCCAGTGCGTAAATTCCGCAAATCCCGTAGATATTGTATGCCCGTCTCCCAATGATAGTAGATCCCTCAATGTCCTGGGCCGTTTCAAATTCTTCGGTCAGGAGCAATTCCTCATCATCGTCCCAATCGCCCCAGATACTTCCGTCGCTCGTCTCAATGGCCGCGATATCCTTATTAAACCAGACAGTCAATCTTCTTTTGCCATCTCCGTCCGATTCCTTAACGGCATGAACTGCCAGTTCATCATTTTCTTTCACATGATCACGCTGGTCATGTGGAACAGCTTTTTTGACCCGAGCGATATTATCCAGAGTAACAATTACGAAATTCAGCACCATTTCAGGATCTTCTTCTATGCAGGAATAATCTATAAACTGGTATTGTCTCATAATAATCCTCACTCGTACGGCGGCTGTTCAATTCCCATTATTTTAGCGATCTTGTTTCTCACGCATAAAAATGTATTTACTCTGCAATATTTTTCCTGCAATCTATCCGCGGTATATGGCATCTGCCTGCTGATTTCATATATAAAACCGCATGTCTGGCTATAACGACAATTCATGGCTTTGTCTTTCCTTTACTGACAGGTTGGAGAAAGCCTAGAGCTCTGGGCGCCTGCAATAATTCATGTTACCGAATTCGAACACAAGCGGGCAGGGTAGTATCTGCTAAAATGATCAACGTGACAAATCCAGAATTTATCCATAAAATAACTCGTCCTGCATATATCCGAATAAGGACGTCGCGCCAGAAGATCCATATCTCTCATCAAACAAAAGGCACATTTACCTTCCTGTTGATTCATCAAACTATCCCAAATTGCAATGTAAATCGGTTTCCTCTGAAAAAGCTGGGAGCCTGTATTTCGCCACCCCTTCAAGAGATGACCTGGCAAACAATTATGATGCGACTGGGGGAATACTTGTGATCAGGCACTTTATATCCTGATTGTGTTTAAGTGATTTAAACTCATGCCAAACCGAATAGCGGGCTGATTCTTCGTCAATGTCTTTACATTTGACTGTAAAGTGATCCCTTCTGCCGTTCAGGTAAGATGCAGTCAGGCCGATAATAAATTCGAGTTGAGTATTCATAGCACCGTAATCCATCATTCCATCTGTATAATCGTCACTCTCTTCGCGACATATCGCTGACGAGAACCTGTTGCACCGGAAGCATTACGGAAACCCTGCGCCCTTCAGGCACAGGATTTCAATAATCCCCTGTCCACATACATCCGCTGTGCATTGCACGACCGACATTTCCATTGGCGGTATATACGCTCTTGAACACCGCTCCACAGGCAAAATTGACGATTTCCATCCTGAATACCGGTTTCACTTCGTCCACAATCGACCCGATCGCATTGCTGCCGCAGTCGATACAGCTTTTTCCTAATCTTCTCATCGACTTCTCCTTGATTCTAATAATCCAGCTTGAAAGAGATTATACCAAAGGAACGTTGCGGCTTGCATACATGCAGGTAAATAGTTTGCAACAATTGGAGAAAACCTTCACACTTTGTTCTGTAGCGACGGTAGGGATGTCGTTGCCCGAGATCCCCCGCGCAGATCCGTGCATGCGGAACTACCGCTTATGGCTCCTGTCTCGGGTCAGATGCAGAGCGTTGGCTTGGGTACAGGCGATTATTCACGCTGCAGGTAGCCACGTAACGATCAGTCTCTTCATGCGTTCCAATGTGATGGATCAGTCTTTCTGACTCAGTCTAAGCAGCAATGTTGGTGACCGATATGGCGTGTTAGTCAAATAACGATTCCTGCTGGTCTTGAACTGCCATTCTGATATGAATCGTGTCCTCCATGGGTTAGAATTCGATTTATTACCCCTGCGAAGTTATCTTCAGCGTCATCCCTGTGGGCATTCCCGCCGGCGGCGGCTCGCTGATTTTTATCTCCCCCAAGGTCGCCTGGATCGCTTCATCTATCTTGCTGTTGCCGGACGCGCCGACAATATGGAAATTAATGATTGTGCCCTGCGCATCGAGGACTATCTTCACCTTGGTCTCGAACTTCCCTTTCGGGATGCCTCCAGACTGATCCATTTTTTTCTTCACCTGCATCTTAATCTCTTCCTGGATCTTCTGGGTATACCAGCCGTACTTGGTCAAAAGCGACAGACGATTCATCCCTCCGCCGCCTCCCCCACCCAGGGTAATGTCGCGACCCTTCTTTCCCTTCCCCACCAGGCCGAAGGCGTCGCTACCTGCTCCTCCCTCACCTTCCACCCCCAAGTCGTTGCCGGCCGGAGTGTCGTCCTGTGGCTCATCATTCTGCGGGGCCTCCTGCTGCGGTATGTCTTGAATGATCTCCTGTTTCGGTACCTCCTTCGGCACTTCTGGCTCAGGCAGCTTTTCCTTGACCTCCGGCGGCGGCTTCAGCAGAGTGACTGTCGAAATCTGATCCTTTTTCCGCGGGCCAACATCGGTCAGTACAACCTTTACGATAAAGCCGATCACCACCAGGAAAAAGAGGCCAATCACCCCCGGTACAAGCCAGTTCTGAAGGGGAGCCTTTTTATGTTTTTTCTTATGATCGGACATACTTGTTTTCGATCATCTCTGAATGCGCCTTCATCGAGTATGCGTAGCTCATCACGATAAATGATTCTAGAGAACCAAGTGCGATATTGGTAGAGAAAGGCGGCTCATGATTGCAAATCTCAATTGTTTATGATCTGCCATCTCCATTTCCTGTGATCGACACAATTTTCGATAGTCAAGATAACTGGTCAATCCTGCGAACACTTAATAATGTGGAGATGCTTACGCCCGATTCTTCGGTCGCTTCCTGGTTGGTTTTTTCCTGTTTGATCCAAGCCAAAGATGCGGTATCACTTTGTCTTGGCCGAGGCATTTCTCCATGGCGCTTGCATTGGCCAAATCAGACCGCAGACTTTCCCGAATAAGCCAGACCTCGGATTGTTAGCTCTACAAGAAGGAAGAGACGATAGCTATTCCCCATTGAGACCTCGAACAAGATCATTGTGCCGCCAGCTTGTAACCAAAACCGCGCACCGTTTTTATCTGATCACCTGCCGCGCCTAATTTGGCGCGGAGCTTAGTTATATAGGTGTTAACCGTACGAGTGTCACCGGTATAGGAATAACCCCAGACGATCCGCAGCAGGTCTTCCCTGCTGTACACCTTTTCCAGTTTGTCGGATAGAGTGTTGAAAAGATTGTATTCTATTGGCGTGAGTTCTATTTCTTTCCCGCCAATAATAACCAGGTGCCGGTTGTTATCTATGGTGACAGGGGCGATCTTGTTAACCTTGCTGTCATCCATTGGCGTAGAAGTACGCTGCAACACCGCCTTGATCCGTAGCATCAGAATCCTTGTGGAAAACGGTTTCGCTATATAATCGTCCGCCCCTATCTCAAAACCGAGCACCTGGTCAATTTCTTCGTTTTTGGCCGTCAGGATTATGATCGGTATAGCAGTGGTTTTCGGATTATTCCTGAGAGCCTTGCATACATCCAAACCCAGCATGCCGGGGAGCATCAAGTCGAGCAAGACCAGGTCGGGAGATTTCTTGCGGGCGGTCTCCAAGCCGCATATCCCGTCCAGGGCGATTATAGGGTCATAGCCTTCGTTCTTCATGATGATAGCGAGCAGTTCAGCCAGGACTTTTTCATCTTCGATAATCAGAATAGTTTTTGTGCTCATGATATCACCTCTCCTACCGAAAAATCTCAACCATACGGGTTCACTACAATATAGTGCCATTACCTGTGATTCTAGCGATTTGATCACACTCTCCTCATGTCCTGGATAGCCCTGGATCCAGCATCCGCAGATATAGCACAAGACACCGAATGCGGTCCCTGCATGTATCATTCACAATTCCAATTTTTGCCTTGTATTTCGGGCATGACATTGTTTTTCACCATCCTTTTCCACTCCACAAAAACGGTAAACTGGGGTATCCGGTTGACTCCAGTAGCTACTATTGACTCGTTCAGGTACCTAGGGCAGTCTTTTATGGCGCTGAATCTAACATCTTGTGGTAACTAGATACCCCAGACAAAAATAGCCGGACTGACCAAATGCAATCTTTGCGATCATTGCATCCGGAAATCCGGCTAACCAAGGCTCATGTACAGTGAATTATAGTGTTTCTTGATCCGGCGTAAAATTTCTTCAAGTTTCAAGACATAGCAGTCTTAGCCCTTGATTTTCCGTATCCCGGTAATCCGGAGTTGTCGCATAACTTATATCAAATAACAAAATCAAGTTTATCGACGCATCATATTCTGTCAAGTGCCGACTGAGAATTGCATAAGTATATTCTAATACAAGTTGAGACCCCTAATCCTCTGCGCTTGACTGGCAAAAAGTGAGAGTTTACTCCAGCCCCCAGATTATTCCACTCTCCATTCAAAGTTAATGATCTGTTTTTTCCCGGAACGCTTTCTCCCGACCCAGAAAAATTTACGCAATTTTTGGGAAACCGTAACATGGTTGCAACATTTCCCCCTCTTATTTTGTTTACAATATATTCATAACAAAAATATTTCCAAGGAGGAAAGTTATGATCATCAACATATGGAAAAACATACTGGCTTTTTTAATGGCAACGGCAGTCTGTGCAGCCGGCACAGCATTTGACGTAACACTCATAAACGGCGCCGGGGCAACCTTTCCCTACCCCATCTACTCGAAGTGGTTCAGCGAGTATGCCAAGGTCGATCCCTCCGTTGAATTCAACTACCAGTCCATAGGGAGCGGTGGCGGGATCAAGCAGATCACCGCGCAGACCGTTGACTTCGGCGCTTCCGACAAGCCCCTTTCCGATGCTGAGCTGCGGGCTGCGGCTGCTTCCGGCGGCAAGCTCCTTCACATCCCGACCGTTATGGGCGCGGTAGTCGTTACTTACAACCTCCCCGCTATCGCCAGTGGGCTAAAACTCAAGTCCGAAGACGTGGCTGACATCTTTCTCGGCAAGATCACCAAGTGGAACGACAAACGGATTTCTGACGACAACCACGGCATTAAGCTCCCGGACCAGCCGATTCTCGTCGTCCATCGCGCTGACGGAAGCGGCACCACCAGCATCTTTACCAACTATCTTTGCAGTGTCAGCCCGGAATGGGCGAAAACGGTCGGTACCGGCGTCTCGGTCAAGTGGCCGCTCGGCCTCGGTGGCAAGGGAAACGAGGGTGTTGCAGGTCAGATAAAGGAGACAAAATACTCTATCGGCTATGTGGAGCTTGCCTACGCATTCGAGAACAAGCTTCCCTATGCATTTCTCAAGAACAGGAGCGGCTATTTCGTGGAGCCCTCTATCAAGACCACCAGTGCCGCCGCTGCAGGCGCAGCCAAGAACATGCCTGCCGACTACCGGATCGCCCTTGTCAACCAGCCGGGCAAGGATGCCTATCCCATTGCCGGTTTCACCTACCTTCTCGTCTACAAGCACCAGAAAGATGCAGTCAAAGGGAAGAAGCTGGTCGAATTCCTCAACTGGGAACTGAAAGTAGGACAGAAAATGGCTCCAGAGCTTCTCTATGCGCCCCTTCCTGCTAATGTAGCAGCGATGGTTGAGAAGACCATTAAAACCATTAAGTACTGATCTAGGTAATATCTATTAAGCCCGGTCATGGACAATACACACCTCCTTTGCCTGACCGGGTTCTTGTCCCGCATGTAGAATTGTTTCAAACATGTTAATGAAAATTACGCAGTCGGTTTCCTGGAGAAAGAGGAGAGAGCAGGTTTGACCCTTCCCTCTAGTTTACCTAACTTCACAACAAAATTGACTTGCACAAAGCCATTCTAAAGGTATACTCTTAATTAACTATGAAAGCATTGGGAAATTCGTTTTCAACCAGGGCAGTTCTCATGCCGGTCATCATGACCGTTTCTCTGTTCCTCGCTTTTCTCGGAATGCGGACGCCGGACTTTCCGCGCACCCAGCAACCCAAGGGACACCACCGCGCCGTCTTAGAAAATCAGATCAAAGAGGTCAGGACTGGGATTCAAAACTGTAGTCAGGTTTTTGAGCTCTGTCACAGTACCGATATGATCGAGCCGCCGTTATTCCACGTCTCATCCTTCCGCCTCACTTACCATAGTAACAGCTATTCCAAAGTTTTCCCCATTCCATCCAGAGCACCTCCAGCATTTCACGCTTGAAATCTTCGGTTAGTTTAGTACTTAAACAGCATTATTAATATCTCACGTCGCGGAGAGTTTGTATATATTTCTGCGTGGTGTTCTGATTCACCTGATAAGACGGCCTGTTTGAGCGATCCTGACGGCTTATAATCGGTTTTCGAACTCCCGGCAGCGCTGTGAGATGTTTCGGTCATGGAGTCGGCATAACCAACAAGGGGGACCCCAACTTCTTGCAACCGTGGGTCAAATAATCCTAACCTGCCAATATATTATAATTTGTAGTGAATCTTATCCATGTCCATGCAGGTTGCAAAAAGGTCATTGACGACAAAATCAGCGGCGACCGCATCTAAGTTTTCAAAAATATGATTTGTCAGATGGAGGATATCCTCTTTCCGTTCGATAAGGGGGGGGGGGAGATGGGGATTATCTGCAGTCGATAGTATAGATAATAGCGAAAGCTCTTTTCCTCGATCGTCTTCAACAGATCTTTGTCGGTAGCTGATATGATCTTTCATTCGCCCCATCGCTAACCACATGTTCAAGCACTACGACGGGTTGTTGTGGGTGGATAGTGAGATGGGGTACAAGAAGGCCTACGGTCCCCGCGCTTACTTGGCGCTGCTGGCCGAGACGGCCATGGCTGACGTGGTCAAACAGGCGGAGGAGAGTTGCCTGGCACCGGCACCACGATTTTCAAAGTGTAAGAGTGGGTATTGCCCACCAAATTCAAGGAGCCCTATTATGAGATTCACAATCCTCACCGTCTCTCTTTTCCTTCTCTGCTCGTGCGCTATGTTCAAAACAAAGCAATCGGCCACGGCTGCGATTGTGCCCCCAAGGCCTCTCTCCATACAGATCGATAAAAATTGGCAACTAATCGTAGAGGCTCCGATACTAAACGACGAACGCGGGATCCTTCCTTTTCAGACGGAACAGTCCGTACAACCTGCGGGGGCACAGTCTGAATCGCCGGCAAAAAACCGCAATCTCGAAACGCCGCACTGACCAATGGATCGCGTCCCGTGTATCGTTGCTGCTTGTTGGCCGGCAAAGAAATTTAGCCCGCTATGGAACTTTTCGGTTATTTAGACATTGAACCCCTTTATCAACGAATAACTTCTGAAATTAATACATCGGTATTTCAGACAGTTAGGCAATATTGCTTAATAGCGTAAAATCAACGTAATTCTTCAGACTTAATGGAGGCTGAGATGAAAAAGACCATTTGTATTTCTCTTACGGCCATCGTCTTGCTTCTGGTAAATTCTTTTCCCGTGATGGCCGGGCAGGGTGGGCACGGTGGGTATGGTGGGTATGGTGGGTATGGTGGGTATGGCGGACATGGCAGGTATGGTGGACACGGCGGTTACGGCGGAGGTCTCTGGCTTGGACCGGGGTGGTGGGGGCCATACTACCCTTATTATCCTTACTACCCGGACTATGAGGAACCGCCTGCTGTTGCCCCGCAGCAGCCAGACACATACGTCCAACCGGCCCCACAACCAGAGCAATCTAATTACTGGTATTACTGCCAGAATCCACAGGGTTACTATCCATACGTGAAAAAGTGTCCGAGCGGCTGGATGAAAGTTTTTCCTTCTCCGCCTCCAACAGACCAGGAGGAGTGATTATATGCTTATGAGCATGCGAAGACTCCTCTTATTTCCGACGTTGCTGGCATTGGGAGGATGTGCGACTCTCCCTATGGGGCCTAGCGTAAGAGTAATGCCAGGACCCGGAAAGACCTTTGAACAATTCCGGGCAGATGACGTGGTTTGCAGGCAGTGGGCAAGCCAACAGATCGGGATGAGACCGCAGGAGACGCTTAATCAAAATGTCGCCACAGGGGCGATTACCGGCACGGCCATCGGCGCGGGCGTCGGTGCATTGCTCGGCGCGGCAGCAGGCAATCCGGGCGTCGGAGCGGCCATAGGCGCAGGCAGCGGACTTCTTGTCGGTACGGCAAGCGGTGCCAACGCCGGGAATGCATATGGCTGGGAGGCCCAGAGGCGTTACGACAACACCTACGTCCAGTGCATGTATGCAAAGGGAAACCAGGTGCCAGGTACAGTGCAAAAGATTCGCCGAGTGCGGCGAATTGCACCTCCACCTCCTCCCCAAGCAGAGTTGGACTCTGTACCCCCTGACTATTTACCTTCCTACCCGCCATCGCTGCCCCCTCCACGGCAATAGCCAAGCTCTTGCAGCGATGACTTCTTCAAGGATCAACCAGTGATGAGTGGCGCATGAAAAGGAAACGTCCCTTGGTTGAAAGTTCCCTGAAGCTAGACAATAAAGGAATGATGCAGCAATGCAATTCAACTCCACTGAAAAATTGAGGCACAATGTGAGCCATGAGATCAAGAAAATCCTGATTGCAGACTATGAGGAGTTGATCATTGCAAGTCTGTATAATGCATTGCAGAAAAAAAGGGTAGAGGTGAAGACCTGCAATGAATTCGAACAGGTCGTTGATGCGATTATAACTACCAGGTACGACTTGTTTATAACTGATATATGCATGTTGGGAATTAGAGTTTTCAAGGGGCTGGAGCTTCTCGGTTTTATCAAACGGCACTTTTGCTCGGAGGTGATTGTCATGTCTGGATATAGCTGGCGGGAAAGCGAAACGGAACTCTGCAGGCTAAACGGGCTCAATTATATTAACAAGCCGCTTAACATCAAAGAGGTAATGACAATCTGCGAAAGAATCAATATTCCGATTAAAGAATATTTATTATGGTAATTTTGGTAAAGGATAAAAAGTCATATTAATGGCTTTAGCACTGGTTTTGTCGCTCATTAGAAGCTGAACGAGCTGACGGTATAATCAGGTACCGCTTGCGGAGAGAATCCAGCTGTCAAACTGTAAGGTGAGTGGATGTCACACCACGCAGCTTGCGGCTTGACAGTTAATTGAACTTTTTAGTCACAAGACTTTATGCTTGCGTGCCCGCTTTGGGAAGCGCAACAGAGTGCACTAATCGGAAATCAAAACCCGGAGGGGAATTCATCTACTCTACCCAGCTAATGTGTTTCGACGTTCTAAACCACAACAAGGAGAATATTATGAAACAGATTTTTACTATTTGCATGCTAGCACTATTCCTTGCACTCGCTTCTTCGTCGTTCGCTGCCGATACGACAAAACTTGGTTCTGTGGATGTTCAGAAGATCCTGATCCTATCCGATGCCGGCAAGGAAGCCAAGGGGCAACTGGATACGAAAGTGAAGAAGGCTGAAAGGGAGAAGGACTCTCGGGAAGAAGAGTTGACCAAGCTGAAGACGGAACTGGAGAAGCAGAGCGTGCTTCTATCGGAGAGTGAGAGGAGCGCGAAGGAAAAGGTTTACGAGCAGAGGCTCCAGGAATATCAGCAATTCGTAGAAAAAGCCAAGGAAGAGATCCAGGCAGAGAACGCCGAACTGACCAGGCGGATTGCCGGAGATATTATCAAGGTTGTTCAGGATTATGGCCAGAAGAAAGGGTACCTCTTCATTTTTGTAAAAAATAACAGCATGTTATACGAAGGTGATAAAGTCGACTTGACCAATGAAATACTGCAAGCCTTTAACGCGTCAGAAAAGTCCGTTCTGGCAGTTTCAGGGTCCTGATCCGGTCTTAAAAGCCATGATGAGACTTTTTTGAACTGATATTGCAAGGGCGGATGCAGAATTCGGAATATTACGCTAAGGTTTTCCGCTGATGCTTGATGGTTGGAACTTTCTCGACCTAAAGGAGTATTTATGAAAAAGTTGATTTTCTCCATGAGTCTGTTCCTTATCTGCATCTATTTCTAACTGCGTATACGCCACTTCGCAAAGCTTGCCCACTGACTGGATGAAAACAGACTACAGCTCAGTATTCTTCAATGAGTTAAGGGCAGCCGTCGATATCAAGCAGCATGGACTTGGCCTTAAACCGGGGCTACGGAGAGACCAGATGATTCCTACTAGTTTGGTCGATACACAGCAGATCAAAGAACTGCGCGGGAACATTGCTGAAGTCTATACTAAATGTGGTCAGTCAATACCTAAATGGACCGATCCTCTGCTTGATCCGACCACTTCACGGATGATTATTAACGGCAAGCCGGTGTATCTATTCGAAATTCGAAAAGCAGTAGAGAATGCACCGGCATGCTGAAACAAAAAATGAGGCTCTATTTTTATGGTTTGTCCCGGATATTTGAATTGGCAACGTAACAAGGATATTGACGTCGTGGACGCTACCGGTGGTGATATCTATAATTCCGGAATTGAACCTCTCAAATCCATCAGGATTTGTGCCTTTATCTTCTCGGAAGGTTGCCCACGGGAGAATAGACGGGCAGAGGTCCAAAGTCTAGCGCATAGATCGACTGTGCAACTTACAGAACGAATACTTAGTCATACTTTTGTCTCAGATTTTAAGAAGTGTCTACATCAAATTGCCTTTTCAATAAATGAATCGACGACGACACGAAGGGAGTAAAAAATGAAAGTTATAGAAGCAATCATTATTCCGGCCAATCTGGACGAGGTTAAATCTGCCTTACAGGAAATGGGTATAGAGAAAATAATGGTCAGTCAACTCATCAAGAACGGCCACAAAAGAAGCAAGGCCATGCTCGACAAGAGGGCTGAATACATGACCGGTTTTATGACGAAAATCAGAGTCGAGATTGTCGCAGCGAATGAACTGGTGGGGAGAGTAATCGAGACTATCGGCAACGTTGCAAGGACAGAGCGGAACGGAGATTGCCGAATATTTATACGTCCTTTCAGCGAAGCAGTTTAAGTCAGTTCCTCGACTATAGCACTTGATGATATTGATTTAACATGCTGGGAACGCCCTTGGTAAAACGTACATGAAAACAGTTAAACTGGACAAGGCCGGGGAAGCGTTGGAAGCAGCGAAAAAGGCCGCCCCGGACCTCTCTGAACAACAGTAGCTTCTAATGAGCTTCAATGACGAGTCTGTTGCAGACAGCCCGAAACACTTGAAGAAAAACATCATAGGTTATCGAATCCGCACCATAAGTTATCGCACCCGAAAAAGCGGAGTAAAGCAAAGAAATCGGCTAAGACAAGGAAGAGGCAACGTTCATAAATCCGATTTTTGAGAAAGGGATTACATGAAAAAACTGGCAGGAAATATTGTTTGCGGAGTTGCATGCCTTCTTTTATCTGCGATGATCACGGGGTGCTCAACTCTTGATCAAAATGTGACTTTGCTTTATCAACCGGTGGTAAAAGACGCTCACGTAACAGGAGAACTTTATTTGGCAACGGCAAAGGGAGAGTCTTGGGAGGGGAAACCTGGCTCTATCGAATGGGTTATCGGCAAGGTGAAAGATAGCAGAAGCGAAGAGGAGGGGGAGGTACTGACATCTGTCGCTCCCAGTGACCTGGTTCTGGATGCGTTAAAACAGGAACTGACTGCTGCCGGGTACAATATTATGCTGGTAAGCTAACTTCCGCCGGATGCGACAAAAGGGATAGTAATTGCCAGGAGAGATTTATATCTGGAAGAAGATTCGAGCATCGTTAAAGCAGAGGGATCAAGCCGGCTGACCATTTCCTTGGAACTCTGGAAGAATGGCAAAAAATTCAAAAAACTTGATTATGAGGCCCAAAAATCCGATTTCGCAATAAAGGACCGGGATCTGCTATTGCCAAACATTTTGCAAAATACGTTGCAGGACCTGATGAAACAGGCGGTGCCTGACTTGATCAAGGCAATGGGGAGTTGACAACCATGTCTTTGCAGGGTCCTTCAAAGGAATTTATTGAGGCGGATATCACCATCCACATTTTCTCCGTCTCAGCCACGCTCGTAGGTGTATGTCTGACGGTCATCGGGCTCTTCCACATCAGCAAAAGGATTTCAAACATACAAACATACGGGCAGGAAATTCTATCAGTCAACGCACTGTTGTTTCTTGTCGCATGCGGTTTTGCTTATTTTGCCTTGATCAAGAGAAGGCATAAATGGCATCACCTGCTTGTGAAGGCCGCGGAAAGAGTTTTCTTTGTTGCGCTAACATTCATGGTCCTGATTTGCGGTTTGATAGTTTATGAGTTTATTTAAGCTAAATACTGTATTTCCTGTGAAATCCAATGGCAAGTTGTTCGCTCAGGGGCGATGCACAATGACGAAGCTTCTCATCTGGGGAGCGATCGGGCTGTTGACCTCCGCATTACTTGATCCGCTGCTTTATTTCATGCACAACCAGCCTATCCCTTTGATCCGGGAATTGCTTATGGCGGCCGGTGGATTGATCTGTTTTTACCTGTACTTGTATATAAAATTCCGCAATGAACTTTGAAAATGTGAATGGATGGGAAATCTCCGGAAAGGAGAAAACCATGATTTGCCCGAAATGCAAAGCTAAAATTGGTTTATACAGATTTGAAGCCAGAACTCAGTCGATTATGGCACAGGGGATGACATGCCCCGTATGCGGCTATTGGGAGGAAAGCGGCATGTGTGACTGGGAAAGACGTAAGATAGAGAGCGAAAAGAGGAGAGACTTATCACGATACTGGTAAAAACATATAGATGTCGGGTCTACGCATTGCTATTTTGCATTAATGCGCTCTGTGTCACATAATAAAAATACCTTGACTATTTGCGAGACATAGATAATATGACAGGTAAAATGACAGAATCAGGGTTCAAGATGATTGCTAATTGGAATGTAACACAATCGAACGCTTAGGTGACACATGCTCATCGGGTATGTGCTGGATTTTGCCTTACAGTGTTGTATATTATCGATTTGGATTGCCTAAAATGTACTTTGATAGGAGTTTAAGAGAGTAATTGCTTGGGCCATTTTTCATTTTTAATTTATTATGACCTCAAAATCTCCAGTCCCATCCCGATATAACTATTTCATCTACACACCGTCTGTTATCTAGTTGTAGTTGCACCATGACTGGTTCCAGAACAAACTGATTTCCTGTGTTAGAAGTATTATATAGGCATCGAAACATGCCTATAACATGCCGTAAATTAAGTCATTATTTTAGGAAGGTCACCGAAATACCCCCTGTAAATACCCCCATAAATTCTTCAGGGAAATCCCCGCCTGCCAACGGGATCAGCCTGTCAGGTTGAGTCCTTAGAAATCAGAGCGATGTCGTACGATAATACAAATATCGGCTCTAATCTGACACTGTTTCCTCTAAATACTAACGTCCGTTTGAGGTATACTCCACTCTGACTGTCATGACTAAGGAAACCTGCTGAACGAGGGGTCTGGGGAGTAATGGAACAGAAAAGTCAGATAAGGGGTTACGACAACCCCACAGTCCGATACTATTAAAAACGGAGCTCGAAGCACGCAACAAAGCATATTGCCAGTCCGGTGAAACATTGGCTCTGCGTAGTCATTTCCTGATTTCAGCCTTACACTGCTTTAGAAGCTCAGTTGCTTTTTCTTCACCATACTCTGCCACCATCTGGCTCCAGAGGGGTGAATTCCGGATCTGTTTCTGGAAATTCTCCGACATCTTTTCTTCATCCCCAGGCTGTGGCACACCAGGAGCAACGATATGAATTCCTTCATCGTCATGCCACGTTAGCTTGGGCGCAGTTACCGCCTGACGCTGTGCTCGACGTTGTGCTTTGGCTTTCTTCTGTTTTCCCATTCGATCCTTCCATTCCCCCCGCGATAACGTTGCACATGAGCCGCGGCTTATCCCTCCGCTACGCTCCAGCGTAAGCCGTCGGACTCGATGTAGGTGTTAGGCAGCCAGCTGGTGTCGCGGCGCTTAGCTTACGGGTTCTTTAGGAATCTCAAATAGAAGGCTGCAAACACCAAGACAATACCGATGTTCACTATCAGCCGTTCCCAGAATCGATTCTTAAAGAACAGTAAATCTACACTAACGACAACTGCTATCAACACCAGAATGTAAAGCACGACAGACATGTTTCTTGTCATTTCAATCACCAGTTCAAATATATCAACAGCCGCTTACCCATGGAGTTGCAGGATTTGCCTCAACATCCTCTTGCGGCTGTTCCTGTTCTCGACAGCCAAGTAGACTCACCAGGAAGATGGCTGAGTTCGAGAGCCGGCGTAATGGCGGGAGCCGAGCGGCCCCTCGCTGAGCCGGGAGCGGCAGCGAGTCGGCTCTAGTGGCTTGTTCGCAGTTTTGATCGCGACTCTACAGTCAGCGGGACTTCAATAGCTACTTTCTCGCCTGTTATCTTCTTTATTCTCCACATGCGCACCTGGCGACCGCATATATCGTATATGAGCTGCATATATGATAGCGGTGCCTCTTGAAGGTCGTATGGCCCAAGAATGGCCTCAGATACAATATGTGAATGAAATATACCGATAACGCGCATCCCTTGCTCCGCTACCTGTCGTTTAAATACGTTTACATCGCGTATTGAAACCTCAAAACTGCAAGAAGAGGTGCTAAGGTTTGGCAGAAACTGAAGTCGAATCTTTCTATCTAAACCAACAAGGACTACACCACATACCTCGCTTTGATCTTTCTGCTGTGCGCGAAAAGCATGGTAATGAAGCCTTCGCTTTTCATTGTACGGAAGAATAAATTTCGTCTTTTTCATTTCTGGTTTTGTCTACGAACGGACGCTGTTTTAACCTGCGAAGCGGCTCGTCCGCTGAGTCAGGTTGAAAACATTGTTAGGCGATATCACCTCTTGTAATACTTTGCCTTCAATTCTCTGGCCAACCCAAATAGGTCGGGATAGACAAGCCTCAGTGTTAAAGTCTAAATCAATGTCAGGCTTGCACTTCAGTTGTCCGAAGGATGAGCATTCTCGCACATTCATGGCACAATCACTGTGCCAATTGAACGTAAGAAGGATTTGACGACAACCGCAAATCGCTCGGGCTGGTCATAATGGAGCCCGTGGCCGACTTCCGGAATTTGTTCAACTTGAAGTAGCGGATTAAGACGTTGCAGATCTGCGGCAACATCAGGCGAAACCACGCCTGCTGAACCACCAATCACAAGTAGGCTTGGAACTTCAATGGCACTCACTACCTGCATATAGTTGGGGTTCAGTGGCGTGAGAACGTCGAAAGCGCCCATGCTGGTTTGAAGTCGTGCCCGGGCGATCAGCTCGATGGTATCCAATGACCGATCAGGGTGTCTAATCCGCGCTTCTGCCACCACGTCATCCAATGACATATTGAGATATCGCCGATGCTGATCTGCCACGCCGCTGTCTCGAATTTCGCGCTGAACTTTTGGACTCAAGAACGTTGGATCAGCTAAGATTAGACAACGAAGAAGCTCTGGGTTACGACTTGCCACCACGGCGGCAATCATACCTCCCATGGAGTGTCCGATTAGGATCGGAGGCGAAAGTCGTAGAGCCTCTATAAGACCAACGACATCGTTTGCAAGGTCTTCGTATCGGTACCCATAGTCAGGCACACTCGACTTGCCATGGCCTCTGGCATCCGGCATGATTACGTCATAATCTCCCTCTATAGCATGGGCCAACGCAGCCCAGCAGGTTCCATTAGCAGTTAATCCGTGTAGCAAAATTAAAGGGGGCTTGCTTCCTCCAGTTCTCGTGTAGTGTATGTTAATTCCGTTCGTTTCGCAGTTTCCTGTGCTCCAGTCGGTCAATTGCTATCTCCTTCGAGCATAAGATTCATGGTTTTCTCCTACTATTTGTCTGCGCCTGCAGGGTCCGCCTAACGGGCCGGTTATGTGTAAGCTTCTTCGTCGAGATAAAGGTCGCCTACTCGTGCCATCAATATTCCAACGGCGCCTATTACGGTAAGAATTGAAATTCCAAAAGTAGCTCCGGCTATGATTGCCACGAGGCTCAGAGCGACCGGCACAAAAAGTCTTCGACCTTCCTTCTTTATATATCCGACTCTTATTTTTGTTGTTATTCCTGCTTCTATCCTGATTTTTGCAGTATTGCTTTTCTTCCAGTCAATCTTACTCCACACTTCATGACCGCCTGGCGGAAGTGGGACTGTTAGCGCAGCACCATCTTTGACTGACCCTACCTTTTCACCATTCACGAAAATTGGGTATGCGCGAAATTTTGCGAAATACATCGATGGCCTGTTGACCTCCAAGATGCCGGTAGTAATTTCTCTCATTCTTCTTCCTGATCCTCACATAACGCCATCTTAACCTGTAAAACCGAAGGTTTTATCAGGTTGAAGATGATGTTAGATTCTTTTTTACTCGATCACTTACTTTGTAAAGTCAAATATTCTTACAGTTTTGAACTATTTCTTTATTATATTTTGCAATCTCACAATAAAACTCATTAACAGTTAATGGGTCTCCTGAAGGGTGCTCATTAGCATTTCTAACCATACACATTGTACAATAAGTCTTTTCTGGACATTGAATACATTTAGGGAAATCTCGGTTGCGCAAGCTCCTTAAATATTGAATATCTCTTGAATTATTCCAAATATCTCTCAGAGGTTTTTCGTTTACATTACCAACAACATAACCTTGCCATCCAGCACATGGATATACATTTCCGTTTTCTGCAATGCAAATTGATGAATGACAAATACTACAAACAATATCATCTGGAGTATTGCCTCTTTTCTGATCAGCTTCATTCCTCAGTTGTTCACAATACCCTGGTTCATTCACAATTTTATAGTTAATAACGTCTTTTATATCATTGATAGATAGACGGCTCCTCAAGTTTTGCGTTGTATAGTCACATTTTCCTATAATGACATAATCACATCCAACACGGATATTATGACTTCTTGCCCAATTCAAAACATCCTTATAAGAGTCTTTGTTTAGTCTCATTATTGGGCAACTAATTTGAAGAGGAATATCGTTTTCAATCAGTTTTGTAATTGCATTTTTGGTTAATTCAAAACTTCCTGCCTTTTGAGTGATTGCATCATGTATTTTTGAATCCATTGAGTACAGTGATACCTGAATACTCAAAAGCCCGTTTGTTTTCATCTCTTCAATAATTTCATCATTTAGCAAAGTCAAATTGCTAAGAACATTGACTGATAAATTGTAAGATTTACATTTTCGCAAAATATTGGCAAAATTCGGATGCAGCATTGGTTCGCCACCAGTCAACGTTAAGTGTAATAACTTCATTTCGTTACTCTGTTCTAGAACGTTATATAACAAATCAGTTTCGAAATGATTAACTTTATTATCATGTGGAATATAACAATGGATGCATCGTTCATTGCATTTATTAGTAATGTCTATATGTAAATTTGTAAGCTGAGGTTCGTTACCAAAGAATTCATCAAGAAATGCCTGTGTATCCCTTTTAAGATCCTTATTAGTGGGATAAGAATCACCATTCATGATTGTTGGTACCAACTTCCTATAAGAAAACCTCAAGTCTTTTTTATCACATTCATGCATAGTTTCACCAGATACTATAAAGCCATCTTGCTCAAGTTCGCTATAAAATTCTTTAGCATCGCTCCTTATCGTTTCTAAATCCACGGCACTAAATTGCATAGATATTTCCCGAATGATGTCATCAAGAGTCTGGGGTTTTTGAGATAAGGCCGACAAAAATACCGCGCCAGCCTGCGATACAATTTTGTCCCCAATATCGTCACTACTATTATCTGCTTTTTTATACCCGAAATTTCTATTATCCGTAATATAGCCAAAAGACACATAATTTCTGAACATCACATTACGGTTTAGCTTGTAATACATTGTAGACTCCCCGTAAAAAAAAGAACGACGATGCAATTTCTTGCATCGTCGCCATTGATCAGGTTACCGACCGCCTGGCCCCGGTTTGTCACAGGGTCTCCCACTCGGTTTACTAGCGGGCTTGCATACTGCCATCCGCACTGTACTTTGTGCCAAGATTACAGGTTTTTGATATACCATTTTTTTCACCTCCTTTCCTACTATTATTACTATTTCTACGAAATAGCATAACTTTACCTTTGTTCAATATTCAGATACTACTACTGTACAGTTATTTTGTCCAATCCTGAAAAGAAACGGCCCCAAAAATGGAGATCATTAGAATTTGTTTTTTTGTTGAGAAGTGAAACGGGCATTCACAAATGAATTGCCTTGATTCCTCCTCCGCCCGAAGGGTCAATCGGAGGGCCACTATGCCGTGAGCGTCAGCGAATCGCTACCAGTGGTGAGTTAGAGCGGGCTATATCACCTCAAATATTTACACAATAGAGTGCCACCGACACCAAACAATAAAAGAAACACTGCGATATATAGTATGATAGAATACAACACTTTAATTAACTGCATTGCAGGTGAATTGAAATTGCTTTGGCTGTAGTCGAACCATTTACCAAGCAGGTGGATGAAAATAATTGCAAAACAACCACCTATTATATTCATCTTTATCTCGCCAGTTATTAGTCCGACAACTGCAAAGCAGCAACCTACAAGAAGCGAGTAGAAACCGATCCTGCCTCGCGAAATCTCCGAATACTTGGTGGTAGAGAATTTTCTTTGGTTTTCATTCATATCTATTGCTCTAACGTTGTAGCGCTTGACCTGACGGGCGGTTTATGCCCGGTCACGGTCCGAGCGCTGGTTGACAAATTTACAGACTTGAAGTTCTTTTTATTTTAGATTTTGATTTAATCAATAACCCAAGGGCAAT